>OCQB01000066.1_pt1 | contig 143340 bp, 160 predicted proteins | sample 1538631 | NCBI WGS metagenome assembly OCQB01 (sample SAMN04571713, study PRJEB22368) | human gut metagenome | biome: human gut; material: stool | host: Homo sapiens | place: Luxembourg | collected 2012-10-19
TAGATAATATTATATCATGTAAAATAATTTATAATATTCAAAAATTAAGTAAAGAAATACAATCTAAACAAATAATAAAGAAAGACGATACAGAAAGGATTACAAGGTTAGTTCGCAAACAAATCGAAAAATCTATGAAGTTATTAGACAGACGACTAATTCACGCCTTTCCTCATCTAGAAATGCTAAAATTTAAGAAAAAGAAAAAATAAAACTTATTATTGAGAAAAAAAGAAAATTTATGTATAATATAACTACTAAGGAGAGACTAATGAAAAAACAATATTATAGTATTAATATCAATGGTTTAAAAGTACGAAATCTAGAACCACTAGAGTTTGAGCATACAATAATAAAAAAGGGTGTGCCTTTCTATCAAGCTGGAATATTAGGAAGATTGATTACAGTAGAAGGAAACAACCCAACTAACACACTTGAAGAAGCAGAAGCTTGGTTAACTGATATAGCAAAAAAGCGACCAGACTTAGAGTTTTTGCAACGAGAAACAGTTCCATATATTGACATGGAAACAATTGTCCCATTAGCAACAGAAGAAATAAAAAAGTTAAGAAAAGAAAGAACGACAAAAAAATTTAATTTTTTATCCAAATAACAAAAAATAAAGTTTTAACAAGATACCTTGTATCCACGGAATCCGAAGAATTTTCTTCGGATTTTCTTTTTCCATTTCACTAACAATTTTATTTGAAAGACCACTTACATTTTTAGATTCTAATAAAGAAAAAAGCTTTCTTTGATAATTATGAATAGATAAAAATTTAGAACGAAGAATTTGATACCTCTCTACATTATCAATCATTACTTGATTAAACCCAGTAGAATAAGCACCAGGTTCCACCAAACAAAAAGAAATAGAATACTTTAGTACTCTACTTTCTTGCTGTAAAGCTTTAACAAGAGAAGAAATTGCAGATTTACTAGAACTATATACTCCCAAAAAAGGTAAAGGATAAATGCCAAGTAAAGAAGAAGTAACAAATATTTTACCACTAATATGCCTTTTTCTCATATGCTGAGATACCATTTTTAAAAACAAAAAAGAGCGGAAAACGTTCACTTCATATACATCTCGAAGTGCATTCTCATCCATAGTTAAAACACTTCCTGCCGAACCAATACCAGCATGATTAAAAAGGCAATCAACATCTAAAGAATTAGCTAAATAAATATCATCAGTAAGAAGGTCCAATTTCAAACAGATAGCAGACACATTTTCTCTTATCAATCTTTCCCTTAACCAAAATACTTCTTTTACCGTCCGGCAAGTCATATAAACTAAGTGCCCTCTTCTAGCAAGTGCAACACCTACTTCATAACCAATACCAGAGCTAGCACCAGTAATTAAAACACGCATAGTATCACCTAATATTACTATAACCAAAAAAAGAAATTCTATAGTTAAGAATTTCTTTTAATAATAAAGGATACACCTTTTTTTTCATTTTTGATTGTAATATCATAATTCATAATATTTAATGTTTTTTTAACAATCGAAAGTCCTAAACCAAACTCTCCTTTGATTCCCTTTCGGAACGGAGTAAAGATTCCTTCAAGAAAATCTTCGGCAATATGTTCGCCATCATTATATAGGATAAGTTTGTTTTGTTTTGCAGTAATTTTTATAGTAGTATTGGTATATCTCATAAAATTCGAAAGCAAATTATCAATAATGGTTTCCCAATGTTCCATAGTACCATAATATTTAGACTTTTTATCTATATCGACCACAAAATTGATATCTTTTCTATGAAACTTAAATTTATTAACTTCAATCTGAATAATCTGCTCCATATCAACTAGCTCATTTTCAACATTTTTAGAATTTTTGAGATAATCAAGTTTATTTAAGTAAAGAAGTGAGTGTACTTTGTTTTCTAATTTTTCAGTCTGCTGTTTAATAACTTGAAGTGCGGTATTACTATCTTCAACTTTATCTTCAACAGCTTCAATATATGATTTTATAACGGTGAGAGGTGTCTTAAAATCATGTGATATATTTTGATACATTTGATTACGATATTCTTCCTGGTTAATTAAAGAAATTCGCATATCTTCGATTGCTAAAGCAAGTGATTTAATTTCGTCATCAATCTCAAAATTAATATTATGATTATAATCTGCGTTATCAATATGATCTATCTTGTCCTTCAACTTTTCAATCTTCTTAACAATAAAGGAAGACCACATAACAAGAAGTAAACCAATTAATAAACACGTAGATAAAACTATTGGAAAGATAGTTCTTAAAATAGCCTCTTTTGTTTCATTGATATAACTATCATTAGAGATAGCAACTTTTGTAATTTCGTCTTTGGTAATTGTATAGTAGTAGTAAGTATCATGATTATAGTTAAATCTACCATAATCATCTTTAATATAGGATAATAATTTTTTTATATCTTTGATGTTGATTACTTGCTGTATATTTTCACTGGCTGCAACATTATCGTCGACAATATAAATATATGCAACTTCGGTATTAAGTAATGATTTGTCAATACGATTGTTACCTACAAATTTTAAAGGTTCACTTAAATAAGTATAAATATTCTTTTCAGCTACTGGAATTAACATCTTAGGAAGAATTACTCCTAGGGAAATAAATAAAATAACAAACGCCAAGCCAATAAGGGCAATCAGTTGATGACTTAATTTGGTTTTACGAAATTTCATGATAATCGATACCCATAACCATAAACAGCATTAACATTAAGTTTAGGCATCTTCTTTCTAAGTCTACGAACCAAATCATCTACTACTCGGTCTGTTCCAAAATAATCATTTCCCCAAACAGCATCTAATATTTCTTCCCTAGAAAAACATTTATTTCTATTTTGAATAAGAAGTAACAACAAGTCAAACTCCAAAGTTGTAAGTTTAATTTCTTTTTCTTTTTCACCTAAAACAACACGTTTATCGGTATCTATTTTATAACATTCATAAGTTATAATTTGTGACTTAGTATCTTTATATACTCTTTTTATAATCTTATCTACACGTAAGACTAATTCCTTACTAGAATACGGTTTCGTAATATAATCATCACTACCAAGTTCAAGACCTAAAATTTTATCTAAATCTTGATCTCTTGCGGAAGTAAATATAACAGGTACATTTTCATCTTGCTCCCGGATAGCTTTGATTATATCGTAGCCATTGACATCATCTCCTAACATAATATCCAGTATCCAAAGATCTACTTTATTTCCGATATAATCGATAGCTTCTTGACCTTTTGTAAAAGTAACAACCTTGTAGCCAGAACGTTCTAAATAGGTCTGAATAAGGTTTGATAAGTCAACTTCATCTTCAACAAAACAAATCGTATACATTTTCTACCACCTACCAATAGTATAACACTATTCCCTGAATTCTTCTATAACCTTATGGGCATCCCCTCCTTTAATAAGTAGAATATTGCTTCTAGTATAAGCATCATCCTCCTTTCATCTATATAAAACAACTTGTATAAAATCTTTTTATGAATTTATTTTCTTTATTCTTATCTATCTTCCTCCCTTCGACAATTTAACTATATCGCATAAATGTGTAAGAATTATTAAATAATTATGGGAAATTATGGGAATTCAATTTCCAATAAAGAATGTTCAGCATCAGTCCTCCTTTCTTGTTATCAGTATATAAAACAAATATGAAATTCATTTGATAAAAAAACGGAAAATTATGGGCAAAAAAAAGACTATCACTAGTCTTTAAAGCGAATACCACTAAAAATATCTTGAACACGTTTTATCAGTAAAACAATGTAAATTAATCGATATAAAAATAATCAATAGTAGCCTTTGCCACCTTAACATCCTTATCATCATAAATAGAGGCTTCATAAACAGAAACACTTTTACCAACTTTAACCGCTTCTACTACAGCCTTAATTTTATTTCCGTGACAAGCATGTAGATACTCAATATGAGAACTCAAAGTAACCGCTTTCCTACCGCTAGATCTAGCAGCAACCCCCGCAGCAGTATCAGCAAGGCCAAACAAAAAGCCTCCATGTACCATACCATAAGGATTCAAGCTTTCTTCTTGAACCAAAGCTTCCATAACACAATAATCTTTTTTTATATCAACCAAAGTATAATGATTATTTTTTATGAATCCCCCTACACTCTCCATGTATTTTTTACCATATGCTAACAATTCATCTTCACTCATATGCATAATAAAACCTCCTATAAATCTTTCAATTTTTTTATAGCATCATCAATATTTTTAACTGATATCAACTTAATATCTAAATTTTCATCTTTTTTCATCTTTTTACAATCTTGATAATTCTCTCCCGCAGGAACCAAGAACACCTGGGCGCCACCATCTACTGCACCTAATAATTTATATTCAACTTCTCCAATTTGACCAATAGAACCATCAGCTTCAATTGTACCAGTTCCCGCAATTAATTTACCCTTTGTCAAATCCCCTTTAGTAAGTTGATCATAAATAGATAACGTAGTAATAAGGCCTGCAGAAGGTCCTGATTCATTTTTTTCAAATTGAAACTCTACTTCTGGATCAACATCATATGTAGTAACAGATTGTAATCCTACTCCTAAAACTTTTCTATTCTCTTCTTCATACAATTTAGAAGTAAGTTCCATTTCTTTTCCATCCCTCAAAACAGTAACACAAACACTATTACCTTCTACTTTCTGAATAGCTTCTTGAAATTCTACTAAATTGGCACAAAGAACACCATTCACCTTTAAAAGCTTATCTCCTACTTCCAAGGGATTATCATACTCCGGAAACTTAACAATAACATAAACATCCGTTTTAACAACTTCGCAAGGTTTATCTGCCAACTGATAAGCATAATAAATAGCATTACTGTTAGACGACAGCAAATCTAATTCACTGCGAAATTCAATATCCTGGTAATCCTCATCCGTAGTATATTTATAATCATCCATACTAACCCTCTTCCAATGAGGCATTACATAACTAAGTAAATAACTAAGGGTCGTACCTTTAAGCTCAGAAACATAAGATAAATTAAAACTACCATTACTAGAATCGCCATTTTCAACAACAACTCTATCAGAAATATCACTAATTCCTCCACCTATAACAATATAATAATTAACAGGCCAAGTACATATAACAACAAAAACAATTAAAAACAATATAAATTTATATTCTGTTTTAATAAATTCTTTCACTTTTTCATAAAATTTTTTAAGCATGAAACTACCTCCATGTTACATTATAACAAAGAAATGAGGAAATATGAAAAAAATTAAAACATCAAACATCATTTTGATTGTATTAATATGTCTAACATTCTTATATTTAACTAATTCAGTACTTATCACAAAGCGAATTCTAATCTATACAAAACTTTTTATAGAAAAACTTTTCCCTGCCAGTTTTTTATTTTTTACCTTATCTACTTTGTTAATAGAATATAATGCAGTTGGTTCTCTAACGAAAATATTCAAAAAAAACGGTGCGGTCTTATACATTACTATAATGAGTTTAATCAGTGGCTTTCCCAGTGGAAGCATCTATACTACAGAACTATTAAAAAAGAAACAAATAACAGAAAAAACAGCAAATTATCTAATCAGATTCACCCATTTTCCAAATCCAATTTTTATCCTAGGACCAGTATCACAACTATTCCCATCAAAAAGCTACGCATACAAAATATTAATTAGCATTATTCTAGCAAATATAATTATTGCAATAGTTACAAAACCAAAAGAACAAAGCAAAAATATAGAAAGACATAATTATCCGCAAAGTCTTTCTCAAACACTATCCAAAGCAACATTATCCTCTTTGAAAACAATTATCCTAATTTACGGAACATCCATCTTCTTATATCTAATAATAACGATAATCAATCATTACTATAAAATGCCCCTAATAAGCTATGTTTTATTAAACGGAATATTCGATCTAACAAATGGCGCTTTTTTAACAAGCCTAATTACAAATCCCATAACAAAAGGAATTATTATTATCTTTTTCTTTTCTTTTGGAGGAATATCGGTACATATGCAAACAAAAAGTATCATTGCTGATACTCAAATAAAATATAAAAATTTCTTCATAGGACGTATTTGGGGGATAATAATTGCTAACATATTATTTTTATGGATAATTAATTGGTGAAACGATATCAATAGAATATCTAGACCCCAAATCTGGATGATATAATGTTACTCTCAAAGAAAATACTCGATTTGCAGTAGAAATATCAACTTCATTAATACGAAGTGCAGAAATAGTATGTGTACCACTGCTATGAAGGTTAGGAATTGCCTCATTTCCTAAATCCGGCAATGGATATTCGACAACATCCCCAGGAAGACCATAACTAATACTAAATGAATCACTTGCATCTTTTGCGATACCCGCCTTAACACAAAGCTCATCTTCTTCTCCAGTATCTGCGGCATTACATCCAAATACCTGCTTCACTTCCAAAACACGTTTACTTCCATCTCGAAGTGTAAAAGTAACACGATACCCTGTACCACCATTCATAGAACTAATTTCAGCACCAGCTAAACCTATTTTAATAAGATCATCCTGAATATCCTTAGTAAGTAAATCCCGATAAGTAACTAAACTTAGCTTATAGGAAGAAATAGTCTCTTTATCTTTTAAAGCAACAATTCCATCATATAAAGAAACCACAATAACCGCAACAATTAAAAAAGTAACCAAGATCTCAATAGCTGTCATCCCTTTATTATTTAATCTGTGTCTTACCATCTTACCACCTCCATATTAGCATAAGTATAATAAGATTCGGCCTCTTCAGAACTATCGGTTGAACGTTTAAATTCTACTAACACTCGATACTTAGCTCGGTTTACTGATGGTACAATATAGTCTGGTAAAAATTCTATATAAGCATGAAAAGATTCTCCAAACTCAGAAATGGAAGAAGCAATCGGTTTAAAGTTTTTAATACCACTAGAGTTTTGATCTAATTGATAATTAGTAACAATAACTTTATTTACATGCAATCGTTGCCACATCGTAGTACAAAAATTCCTATCATCACTATTTACTGGAAAATTACCACAAAAAGTAGAGCCATCTTCTCCCTCAAAAAAATCATAACCTCTACTATTTAAAAAGGTAGAAATAGAAGAGAACGAATAATTATCATCTTGAAGAAACACTTTTATCCAATAAGCGCCATATTTACTATCTAAATCATCATAAAAATCTCTTCTTTCATACTCACCAACTAATGGATAAAAGTTAATATAAATAACTGAAAAAACAGCTGCTACAAACACTGTAACCACAAGTGTTTCTACTAATACAAAACCCTTATTATTTTTTTTCATTTTTCCCATCTACTTTCTTGCTATTATACTAAAAGTATTATATAATAAAATAAGATAAAATACCATAGTAAAAACAAAAGGGGTTGACACTATGATTAAATTCGACTTTAATAAAACACCTATTACTCAAATCGCAGATTATATAATAATATCATCTGCTAGATCAAATGCATCTGATATACATTTTGATCCCAGAGAAGATGGTATGATGGTAAGAATTCGTGTGGATGGAGATTTACAGAACTTTACATTTATTCCAAAAGCATATGAAAGGAACTTAACCACGAGATTAAAATTATTAGCAAATATGAATATTACAGAATCTCGTCTTCCGCAAGATGGAGCCATCAAAGGAAACTTTGGTGGTACTTATTTGGATATGCGTGTATCTTGTCTACCTCTAAATGAAGGTGAAAAAATCGTTATTCGTATCTTAGATTATACAAGAAGTTTACAAGGATTGGATTCTCTTGGATTTAACGAACAAAATCTTGCAAGACTAAAACGTATGATTAGAGTACCAAATGGTATTATTTTGATTACCGGTGAAACTGGTTCAGGTAAATCTACAACCGTTTACTCTATCCTAGAAACACTAAATCGTGAAGAAACTAATATAATCACAGTAGAAGACCCTATTGAAATGAATATTGAAGGACTAAACCAAGTACAAGTAAATGCCGAAATCGGTATGACTTTCGCAGCTGCTCTACGTTCTATTTTGCGTCAAGATCCTAACATTATTCTAATTGGAGAAATCCGTGATAGTGAAACAGCCCAAATAGCCGTACGTTCCGCAATTACTGGACACTTAGTTCTATCAACAATCCATACCAACAACACTTTAGCAACAGTAGAACGTTTATTGGATATGAATGTAGAACGTTACCTATTATCTACAGCCTTAACAGGAATCATCTCCCAAAGATTAGCTAAAAAAATATGTACAAAATGTAGAATCGAAAGAGAAACAACAGACTTTGAAAAAATGATATTTAAAAAATACTTACATAAAGATGTAGATAAGCTATGGGATGCCAATCATGAAGGCTGCGATGCCTGTCGTAAAGGATATAAAGGCCGTATTGCTATCCAGGAAGTACTTGAATTAAATGATGAATTACGTAGTGACTTAAATAACGAAAACATTTCTAAAGAAGAATTATCCAAATTAGTTTATAATGATAAAATCATCACAATGTTACAAGATGCTCTAGGAAAAGTACTAGATGGGACAACTAGTTTCGAAGAAGTACTACGTGTAATTGAAATAGAAGATGCAGAAGATTTCTTTGAAAACGATACCAAAGAAAAATTAAAAGAAAAAGAAGCCGAAAAAGATAAAGAAATCAAAAAAGAATTAGAAGAACAAGAAGAAAAACAAAAAAAACAAGTAGAACAAAAAGAAACAAATGAACATCAATTAGAAGAAGTTTCTATCAACAATACTACTCCACCATTAGAAACACATGCAACTCCTAGAACAATACCAACTACTATAGAAGAAATACCAAAAGACTCTATTATGAAAACAACTGGTGGAAATAAAGCAGTAAACTCTCTAGAAAAAATAGAAGCTATTGAACAACAAAAGGGTACACAGGAAGTTACAACTTCTCTAAAAGTAGATGAAAAACAACCAACACCATTTACAAAACCAAATATCACAACTATCGTTCAAAATAATACAGCAACTCTACCAATTACACCATCACCAGTAACTACAGCAGTACTACCACAGGCACAAGTAACTGCTACTGTAAATCAAGGAATACCATCTCAAAAGAAAGAAACAATTAACCCTATCCCAGCAGGAACAGTTCCAACTACGAACCATGTAAAAACAAATATAGTACAACCAGTAATGAATCAACAACCACCAATCCAAAACAAACCAAATCAAATACAAACCCCTGCTCCAGTACAACAATCAGCACCTGTTCTACCAGCACAACCAGTGATGAACAAACAAATGCAAACACCTGCAACAGCAGTACAGCCAGTAACACCAATAATACCGGTACAACCAATAACAGCTCAACAACAAGTATTACAACAACAAAACACATCTCTCAAGCAATAAAAAAATCTAGAACAATAATCTAGATTTTTTTATTTCACAAAAATTACCCCTCTAAATATTCTAATATTTCTTGATTAATATCTTCTACATCACGAATATTTCCATCTTTAACACATTCAATCCTTTTCCAATTATACATCTCCGAAAGTTCGATGTAACTTTCTTCCGCATTTTTTAAATGCTCAGCAGAGCGCTCATGTTCATCCAAACTCTTTCTATTTTTTTTCAATTCTAAAGAGTATTGATAAGGCATATGCAAAAAGATAGTTCGATCAGGTTTTGGTAGTTGTAATAACCAATATTCTAATTTATCAATCCATTGATACATTAAAAAGCGTTCATCCTTATCATGAATCTTACTACCTTGGTGAGCTAAATTTGAAGTGGTATATCTATCTAAAATAACATAATAACCATCTTCTAAATAAGGTAAAATCTTACTCATATTATATTTTCTATCAGCTGCATAATATAAAGAAGCAATATGAGGATCTACTTTATCAGCTCCTTCTGGAAAAAAGCCATTAGAAATATCTGGGTTTCCCAAATAAGGACCTCCTACAATCTTACCCGTAGGAGTATCATACATAGGGAAACCAAAATGAACACATTTTTTACCTAATTCATTTAATTTCTTTTCTAACAAAATAGATTGCGTTTCCTTTCCTGAACAATCTGTTCCTTCAATTACAATAATTTTACCTTTCATACCCATCCTCTTTTCTATCATACATTCCTCTATATCATATCAAAAAATAAGAAATCTATCAATAAAAAATAAGTGTACTTTTAGACACTTATTCTATCATTATCATCAAAAGGAACTAATAAAAATTTACGACTTGCCAAATAATCACACATATGAACAAAATTTTGATACTTAGTTTTAGGAGCTTCTAATACTTCTTCTCCATTGTAATCTGTTGTCCAAGGACCCATGTGTGTCTTAATAACAGAACAAAGAAGATCAATTTCTTCATCACTCATAAGTAAATCCACTTTATGTTCCATAATATAATTTGCCATTAAAATAGGATGATCAAAACGAACATATTGTTCTTTAGGTATACCATGCTTAATTCCATCATGAAGTAAAAGTCCCATTAGCATAATATCTTTTTCAATACTAGTATACTTACTACCAATAGATGGATCTTGCAATAATTCATACCCTATTCTAACCGCAGCCTTCGTATGACGAAGAAGTCCACCCTTACCTAAAGAATAACTAGGATGGTATTTCCCCGTTGAAGATGCTGCAACTTCAAAAAAGTAATCTGGTAACAATTCAATCATAGTACGACAGTCCTCTTGTATAGTCTCGTCTTTTATATATCCTAATTCTACTTCAAATACATCTACTTTATTCATAACTACACTCCTCTAATAATCTAACAATAATTTCATTACTCAAATACCAATAGTTTGAAGGAATAAAAATTGAGTTCTCTGTCTCAACTAAATACCCATCTAAAACCAATTTAGAATAATCATACACATCAACTAATTGTTTATGATAACGAGTAAAGAATTGTTCTTTTGAAATACCAAATTTCGTTCGTAAATTTAAAATTACTTCGTATTCCATTTTATCATAAATAGATAACTTTTCTTCCTCATATCGATATTTTCTCTGTAAATAATGTATAATACTACGAGTATTACTATAACGAACATCTCTTAAATACCCACTAGCACCAAGTCCAAAACCATAATAACAATTATTTTTCCAATAACATAAATTATGTCTGGAACAATAACCCTCTTTCGCAAAATTACTAATTTCATAATGACTAAAATCAGATAATTTAGAACAAATAACTTCATACATTTCAGCATCTAATTCCTCAGCGATAGACTTCACATTATCTAAATATAATTTAGTATGCTCTTCTAAAATCAAAGAATAAGTAGAAACATGAGAAACATCCAAAGATAAAATAAAATCAATATCCTCTTCTAACTCTTTTAAAGTCTCTCCTGGAAAGGCATACATCAAATCAACATTAATATTAGTAATTCCTACTCTTTTACAATAAGAAATAATATGACGAACATATTCTAAATCTAAAGTACGATTCATTTTCTTTAATATCCAATCATGAATAGTCTCCAGCCCAAAACTAATACGATTGACACCATACTTTTTAAATAAATCTATTTTCTCTTCTGTAATACTATCAAAATTAGCTTCAATCGTAACTTCACAAGAAGAAGACTTTTTAAAAATTGATAAAATAGAAAACAATTTTTCTAACTCTAAGATAGATAAACTACTAGGAGTACCTCCACCAATATAAAGAGTATCTAATACTTCCCCCTGATAAAATTCCAGAATTTCATTTTTTAATGCTTCTAAATAAGAAGAAACATATCCCGTATTGTAAAACAATTTACAAAAGTCACAATAACTACAAATATTTTTACAAAAAGGAATATGTATATAACAATTCCTAATCATCTTTTTGAACTACCCTTTTGAATTACTTCAATCGAAGAATTACGGTGATTTTCCATAGCAATTAATTCTAATTGATCTCTAGTATCTTGTGACACATGATCACGATGAACCATTTCATAAATCGTAGAAGAAGGTATACCAAATATCTCTTCAGCCTTTTGATAAGTTAAATGCTGTGAAGCAATGCTATTAGCTATCATCTGAGCTTCTTCCTCAGTATAAGTTGCTCCTCTTTTGCCAATCATTCCACCAAGACAACGACCAGCATTTTGATTAGAAGTCTTTCTTTCTAATACTAATGTATATAGTTCCGCATCAATACTTTCAAGTTTTCCTAAATGTAATTGAAGGGTTCTCTTAGTAATACCCAAACTCTTAGCAGTATCAGCAATAGTTTGCCCACCATTAATATATGCTCTTGCTTCAGCTATAATTTGTTCTTCTTTACTCCCCATATTCTTCCTCCTACTATATTATTTTGTCATTTTACTTTGTATCGCTGCTAATCGACGAGTATATTTTTTCACATCTTCACTTGAACGTTCTAAAGAAGTAGTAACATCTTCTTGAAAACCTTGTAAAGCATTCTGATACGCTGAATTCATATATGCACGTTCTTCATCTACAGGCTCTGAAATATTATTACAAATTCCATTATCAAACTTTAAAAACATAGAATCTAGTGGAAAATCAGAACGATACATCTTTTCTAAATCATCTACACTAACCCAGGGAACCATCATATAATAATCCGCGTATTGAGGACAAGTATCCTCTAACCATCCATTTTTTCTAATAGGCATTAACACATTAGTATCAATGCCACTAAGTGTAGAAATAGATCCATTTAAACAAGAACTGCTAATTCCGACGTCAACTCCATAAGTAGCAAAAGCTTGTTTTAATAATCTAGAATATTCTTTAAGATCACTAGACCCAATAATACATCTTCCGCTAAATTTAGAAATATCAATCATAGCATTTGCTAACACCTTATTATCATTCATAGAATATCTCATAAAAACACCTCTCCTTACTTCTCGCTAGTAGACAATATTGATAAAAATGCTTCCTGTGGAACCTCAACACTACCAATCTGTTTCATTCTCTTTTTACCCTCTTTTTGTTTCTCTAATAATTTTTTCTTACGAGTAACATCTCCACCATAACATTTTGCTAAAACATTCTTACGTAATGCTTTAATATCAGTACGAGCAATAACATGAGTACCAATAGCAGCTTGAATTGGAACTTCAAACATCTGTCTTGGAATAATCTCTTTTAATTTTTCTACTACAACTTTACCACGATTATAAGCAAAGTCTTTATGAACGATAACAGATAAAGCATCCACTACCTCACCATTAAGTAAAATATCCATCTTAACTAAATTACTTTCTTTATATCCAATAAGTTCATAATCAAAAGAAGCGTAACCTTTTGTATAAGACTTTAACTTATCAAAAAAGTCATAGACAATTTCAGAAAGTGGAATCTCATAATGAATCGTAACTCTTGTTTGATCCAAATACTCCATATTAATAAAAGTTCCACGTTTATCTTGACACAACTCCATAATTGGACCTATATAATCACTTGGTGTAAAAATGCTTGTTTTTACGTACGGTTCCAAAGTTTTAGAAACCACTTCTCTTTTTGGCATCTTCGTAGGAGAATCTACCATAATCTTAGAACCATCAGTAAGTAAAACTTCATAAACAACAGAAGGAGAAGTAGCAATTAAATCGATTCCAAACTCCCTTTCTATTCTCTCTTCAATAATTTCCATATGTAAAAGGCCTAAGAAACCACAACGGAATCCAAAACCTAAAGCTTTAGAAGTTTCAGGTTCAAAAGTTAATGATGCATCATTTAATTTCAATTTTTCTAATGCCTCTCTTAAATCTTCAAACTTACTAGATTCAATAGGATATAACCCACAATAAACCATAGGTTTCATTGGTTTATATCCAGGCAATGGTTCTTTTGCAGGATTACTATCTAAGGTAATAGTATCACCTACTAAAACATCACTAATACTCTTAATAGAAGCATATAAATATCCAACTTCTCCTGCCTTCAAAGACTTAACTTGCTTTTCTTTAGGCGTATTAATAGAAAGTCCAACAACATCATAAACCGCCCCAGTCTCCATCATTCGAATCATATCGCCAACTTTTACTTCGCCTTCCATAACTCGAATACTAATAATAACTCCACGGTAAGCATCAAATAAGCTATCAAAAATTAAGGCTTTTAATGGTTTATTACTTTCTCCATTAGGTGCAGGTATTTTTTTAATAATAGCCTCCAATAACTCATCAATTCCAACCCCAGTTTTCGCACTAGTTAAAACAATCTCATCACGAGAAAATCCAATGTTTTCAAGTTCTGTTACTACTTTATCAATATCTGCATTAGGTAAATCAATCTTATTAACCACAGGAATTACTGTTAAATTATTATCGATTGCTAGATAAAGATTAGCAAGAGTTTGAGCCTCCACTCCCTGCGCCGCATCAACAACAAGCAAAGCACCTTCACAAGCAGCTAAACTACGTGACACTTCATAAGAAAAGTCAACATGTCCAGGAGTATCTATCAAATGAAAGTAATACTCTTCGCCATCATGCTGATAAGTAAGTTGCACGGCATTTAGTTTAATAGTAATACCACGTTCTCTTTCAATATCCATAGAATCTAACATCTGACTTTTTAATTCTCTTTCTGATATTGCTCCAGTCTTCTCTAAAATACGATCGGCAAGTGTACTCTTCCCATGATCAATATGTGCAATAATACAAAAATTTCTAATATTCTCCTGTTTCATAAACTTGCCTCCAGTTCCTTTATTATATCAAATATATTTTCTTTTTTCTATGTTTCAAAAGAAAAAAGCTACTTGACTAGTAGCTACTGTTCTATTTTACTTTGATAAAAATAATATTCCCCATTATTTTCTTTAAATTTATAAGTAATGATATTAGCCTTTTCCATATAATCATCAATAGAAAGAGGTTCTTTTTGATAATCAGCCAAAGCTATATTAGTTTGAGAATCAATTAACATCGTATGATTATAATCACGATAAACTTGATAACTAACTAAATTATTATTAACACTACTTGTAATATAAACAACTCTCTCAACTAAAGTAATCATACCATCATCAGAACGAGTTGCACTTTCTAACCCATAGAATGCAACAGGAATCAATCCAGCGGTAGCAACATCAGTCTTACTAAGTGTTGTTTCATATCTTTCTTTATTAATATTATATTTTAAAGATAACGTATTGCCCGCATCAAAGCCAGGAGATAAAATAATTGGCAAAGTACCTTGTTTTAAATATTCTACTTTATCACCAAAATAAGACTTCATTAACTGATCCATATCAGCATCAGATATATAATACTGTTTCTGTGTCGTCGTATCACTGTTCTTTATTTCTTTTAACTCTTTTTCTTTCAAAAGAGAAAGTGCATAATAAAATTTCTCATAATTACTAAAACCTTTTAAAGTAACAGATTGCTCTTTCAAATATTTATTTAATGTATTATTATCTCTTCCATAAGTAACCAAATCATAAATAGATTCAACTTCTGGATCATCTATACTCAAAGTATCAGAAATACCAACAGTTGATTCATTTTTATTATCCCTCTTAAAAAATAAACTACTTATGAAATAAACACTAAGGCCAAGCACAATAACAATGACAACCAAAACAGCAATTTTAATCATTTGAGAAGGATTCGATTTTTTATTATCATCTTGTGGTGGTCTAGGTGGCGCATAGTTTTCTCCATCAACAATATAATTATCATCATCTGGTACGTACATAAACTCAACTCCCTATCTTATATTATTATTTTATCAAAAATAAACAGAAAAAAAAGTAGTTTCATATAAAACTACAAAATTTACTGTAAATTATGATATCGACCAATAATCCATTCAGCTACTTTAATACCATCCATAGCAGCGGTAGTAATTCCACCAGCATAACCACTTCCCTCACCACTTGGATAAAATCCTTTAATATTAGCTTCCCCATTATCATCACGAAGAATTCTAATGGGAGAAGATGTTCTACTTTCAACTCCTGCTAAAATTGCATCACCTCGATTAAAGCCTGCAATTCTTCTCCCAAAAACCGGCATAGCTTCACAAATAGAATCAGTTACAAACGATGGTAAAATTTCATTTAAATCTCCAAATGTATAACTACCTTTCATGACTGGCAGAAAATCTCCAAATTGCGTAGAAAAGATACCACTACGAAAATCATCATATAATTGTACAGGTATATTACCAGAACCATATAAATAAGCCTTCTCTTCTAACTCTCGTTGAAAAGAAACACCATCTAATGGATGAGTACCAAAGTCCTCTGGAGTAACATTGACAACTAAAGCACTATTAGCATTTTTACTATCTCTAGCATGATAACTCATACCATTAACCGCAAGTCTTCCTTCTTCACTAGAAGCATTAACAACATACCCACCAGGACACATGCAAAAAGAATAAACACCTCTACCTTTTTTAGTAGTATAAGTAAGTTTATAATCCGCAACAGGAAGTCTAGAATCCATCGTACCATATTGACTCATTTGAATCATACTTTGAGGATGTTGAATACGTACACCTACCGCAAAAGGCTTAGCCTTCATTTCAACTCCTCTACGATAAAGCATAGAAAAAGTATCTCTAGCACTATGACCTATAGCTAAAACTAGTAGAGAACAACTAATCTGTTCCTTACCATTAATTTCAATACCAACTACTTTACCATCTTGAACAAATATATCAGTAAGACAAGCAGAATAACGAAACTCCCCGCCTAAACGTATAATAGAATTCCTAATATTTTTAACAACATCTTGTAACAAATCAGTACCAATATGAGGTTTTTGTAAATACATAATTTCAGGAGGAGCACCATGTTCTACCAAAATAGAAAACACTTTTTTACCACGGAAAAACTTATCCTTAACCATAGTATTTAACTTACCGTCAGAAAAAGTACCTGCTCCACCTTCACCAAACTGAACATTAGAATTAGGATTTAAAACACCTGTATCCCAAAATTTAGAAACAGATTCCATCCTATCTTCCACCTTCTCACCACGTTCAATAACAATAGGAAAATACCCTTCTTTAGCTAGCATATAAGCACAAATTAACCCACAAGGACCACTACCTACAATAATCGGACGACTAGAAAGTTTTTCTTTTCCCATAGGAGGAAGCTTATATTCCTCAGTTGGTGCTAAAAATATATCTTTAGAATGATTCTTATTTAAAATTTTAGTAGGAGAAAGAACTTCCACATCAACTTCATAAACATAATGAATATCATCTTTTCGTCTAGCATCTAATGACTTCTTTACAATTGTAACATTTAATATCTCACTAGTCTTTACATGCAACTTTTTAGCAACTTCATTTTCTAAATTATCTTCTTCACCTAATTTTATTTTAACTTGACGAACTCGAATCATTCTACTTCACCTCGTAATACTCTACCAACAATCATTCCTGTCATAAAACCAAAACCTAGATTATAACCACCACAATCTCCATCAACATCTAAAAGCTCACCTATAAAATATAAGTTCTTTACTTTTTTAGATTCTAAAGAAGAACTAACTTCAGTAAGTGGTACTCCTCCACTACATACTTGAGAAGAAGAAAAATCCTTTGTACCTGTCGCAACAAGAGAAAATTCTAAAATCATATGAATAAGACATTCTTTCTCATTAACACTTAAACTATTCCAAGTACTTTTAAGAGATATACCACACCTCTTTAAAATAACTAATAACAATTTATATGGAAGAATACCCTCTAAAAATTCTACTAAATTATAGTTACCAAGAGTATTTCCACGAGAAGAAAACCAAGAAGAGATTGTATCATTACTTTTACCATCTAAAAATGGTAAAAAATTAAGAGCTAATCTAAACTTATGTTTTTGAAGTACTCCACGAGAAATATAACGACTTAAATTAAAAACACAAATACCACTAACCCCGTAATCAGTAAGTTGAATCTCTCCAAACTCTTTCTTAACAAAAGTATCATCTTGATATAAAGAAACTGTGCAAAGTGCACGAACTCCAGTCCAGTCTTTTAAGAAATATCCCTCAGTAGTTACTTGTACTAAAGCAGGACAAACTGAAATAATACTATGTCCAAATTTCCGAGCAAAAGAATACCCATCTCCAGTAGAACCTGTTTTAGGACTCGCTTTAGAACCAGTAGCAATTACTAAATCATCAAAATATTCACGACCATCCTTCGTTGCAACGACAAACTTTTCATTTTCCTTATAAACATCTAAAACTTCTGTATCAAGAGCAAATTCTACTCCAACTTTCTTAGCATGGATTTCTAATAAATCCCGAATGCTACTAGCTTGATTAGAATAAGGATAATAATATCCATCTCTAATATTCGGAATAACACCCAAAAAATCAAAGAAATCTAAAACTTCTTTCTGTACACGAGATGTAATAATATTAGATAAAAGTTCAGGATTACTAGTATGATAATGTTCTAAATTCTGATCACTATTCCAATAATTACAACGACCATTCCCTGTTGCTAGAAGTTTCTTACCAACAATTGGATTTTTATCAAATAAAACAACACTAACATCTTTACTAACTGCTTGAATTGCACATACAAGACCACTAGCACCAGCACCAATAATTCCAACCTTTTTCACAAAGCTTCACCTCTAAATACATTATACCATAAGAAAAAGATTGAATACATCAATCTTTTAATTAGCGCCTTTTTGCTTTTTTAGTATTAACTCCTTTTTTCATTTTACCAGCAATAATTCCAGTACCAACGACAGCGCCTACTCCTAAAGCACCAATTCCTACTTCACGAAATGGTAGATGATTAAATTCTTTTACCGCTAACAAGCCATCATAATCATCAAACAAAGGATCAGAATAATCTTTAACGGAAAAGTTAATATCCAAATGACCTCTACCATTACCAGCTCCAGAATCAACTGCACTATCAGTCGCTTGAGCCATAGAAATAGCTGGATTTTCTTCTAAAATAGAAGACGGACGAACTTCCTCTAATGGAATATCTTGTTTTCCGGCAGTATATTGGTCTCCACCAGCAACCCATAATTCAAAATGATCTTCTAACGGATAATTAACCATGGATTGTAAGTTTTTAAGACCAGATTGATTACAATAAAGTCCTGGTATATAACCTGCCTGACTCATTCTTTCTACCCATAAGTTTAACATAGCACTAACATATTCAGAATTAAATCTTTCTTCCCAAGTAGCACCACTTGGCAATTCAACATCTAAATATACTGGATAACTAATATTTTTATTTTTCAATGCCTTAATAACAGTATCAGCCTGTTCTTTTTGTTTTGCTAAAAAATCATCCATAGAAGTAGTATTTGTCATATCATAAGCATTATAGCAATATACACCAGCGGGAATCTCATAGACATTAGCCTGAGACATATTCTGTTCAAAATATGGATCTATTTCTGTACCCTCTGAACATTTAAAAATCAAAAATTCAAAATTTTGAACCATCTTATCCCAATCAACATTATTTCCCTGAGCATAAGACAAATCAGCACCTCGCAACGGACTATCAACGCTAACAAATCCTTCTGGAATATTATCACAAAGTGAACTTGGAATACGGATTTTACTTCCAGCAGATATCTCATCCTTAGAAATACCATTAAATTCTAAAATATCATCAACACTCAAACCATATTGAAAAGCAACATCTAAAATATCTTCTCCATCAGCCATAGTATGTAGCTTATCATATTGAAATCCGTCAATTGTATTGTTACCATTTTGATTGATTACTGTTGCTAAATCGGTAGAAGCTTTGATATTTCCGTCTAAATCTTTAATCACATTATAAGTACCATCATACTTTACTTCTTCTCCATCTTGAATGACATAAGCATCATAAGAACTTATTCCTGTATATTCTTTAAACCGACACAAATTACTATCAGTACCATAAACACCAACATAAATACCATTATCACTACACTTTTTCAAAAATGCTTCTGCATATTTAGTCATAGTAGTACTATCCAAACTAGTATCATCCATAATAGTATCAACATTTAAATATACTGGAAAAGAAATATTATATTTAGAAATAAGGCTCTTAACATATTCAACATCGTCATAAACACTAGACAAACTATCAGTATCAGGTCGAATGATAACACCACAAGAAATATCATTTTCATCACAATACTTTAACTTTGCATCTTGAAACAATACGCCATCATACTGGTGATTACCCGCATCTAAAACAACGAAATCACTACTATCAACAGAAAGATATGGTAATGGAATCAAATCATCATGACCGACCTCATTTTCAACACGAACTTCACCTGGTTCCTCATTAAAATGATGAATAGCACCAATTGCACTACCAACCAAAACTGTACCAGCAAGTAAAACTGCAAGTGCTTTACCCTTTTTATTTAACCTTACTTTTCCTTTCATAAAATACCCCCCTTAATTTCATGTGCACATTATATCATAAAAATCAAAAAATGTCAACTTGACATTTTCTCAAGAAAAAAGTACGAAACAATCGTACTTAACCTACCGTAATATCTCCCATATCACCTTGAATTGTTAAAACATATGGTGCACTTCTATCATTATTAGCAATGTCAATATCTCCTAGATCAACAGTAGCATCTATATAAACATTAGAGATTTTTTCTATTTCCACATCTCCTAAATTTGCTATTATTTTAGAATCGTAGTCTAAAGAAATATTCTTTAAAAGAACTTTTCCCATATCATTTTCAATAGATAATTTAGAAGAAATAGTATCAACTTCTAAGTCCCCCATATCTTGAGTAACCTTCAAATTAGAAACATTCCCTATAGAAATATCTCCCATGTCATTATCAACTGAAATCTCCTTTGCACTATCAATAGAAATATCTCCCATATTAGCAGTAACTTCAAATTTAGCAGTAGAAAAATCATCGACAGTAACATCCCCACAATCACTAATCAAGGTAAAAAGACTATTTGTAGTAGCAGGAACATAAATCTGAACTAAATCTTTAGTACTAGGAATAAAAAAGTGAAATCCTTCTTCTTCCGTAAACGTAATAGATAAATCCGATTTAGTATCTTCTATTTGAAACAAATCTGAATCACTATAAATTAATATATGAATTTTTTCATCGTTAGAAGGAAGTACTTCTATATTTCCTAAAGTAGCATCCACTTTAATTTTTTGAAAATTAGTATCATATATTTCCTCATAAGCAAGACGTTCACTCACTTTATAAGAAGTAAAATTAAATCCTCGAAAAGGAATCCATCCCAAAATAACAGATATCATAAACCCAAGAAAGAGCAAAATAAGAAAAGACAATAAAACAATAAGAAATACAATTTTACCTTTACTCTTCTTCATGAATCTCAACTCCTTTCAAAGAAAATACTAATTTAATAATCTCTGTAGCTAAAGCATAGATAATCCACAAAATCCAAGTAATATCCCACCGCATAGTAAGAACACTAATAATAAGATAAATAGCTAAAACAAACAACGCTAAAACACTAGTAATTTGTTTATAAAGCTTATCCATCTTCGTCAAAGTTTTCTTTTCTTTTTTTGAAATATTCTCTCTCATCATAGGCTTCGTCATTTCAATATAAATTAACATTCCCGTCGCAATAGCAATTACTAAAAAGAACACACACACACCTACAATAGGACTTCTTAAAACAACAGAAAAGAAAATAATTACCACAATAGATAATATATATAACATAACTGCAAGTGTGGTATAAAGAGCTTTCTTTTGATTATATTCCCTATAATTTACTACATCATTCGAAGAATTTATAACTTCTTTTTCACTAACAGCTACCTCTCCAAACAATTCTTCAGTAGAAATATCATATAATTTACAAATAGGCACAACCTTGTCAAAATCAGGAGTACTCTGATCTGTTTCCCATTTAGATACTGTCTGACGAGTAACATGTAATAAATCGGCTACCTCTTCTTGCGACAGACCTTTCTTTTTTCTTAAACTTAATAATTTTTCACCTAAACTCATCATCTTCACCTCACATTCATTATATTAAATATTTCAGTTGCACACTACCAAAACAACATGGAAATTTGTCAACCGAACTTAACAAAAGAAAAAATTATAATATTTAAACATTTTTATCAAATATTTTAATCCAACCAAGTTCTAACCATAAACAGATTTCACGATAACACCCAACGCTAGAACTAGGCATCTTTAGAAGATAAATTTCAATATCTTTATGACAAACAAGCTTTATCATCATTCCAAAATTAAGTTCTGCAAAAGTCTCATATCCAACATACCCTTCTACTCCATTTTTATCTTCATTCATAATAAACAAAATATCACAAGACATAATATTCTTAAAAAAATCTTGATGAATATCAGGATAAAACTTTAAAAAATCCTTCTCTTTTATAGGTCTAGGATAATCAAGGACATAATAATGATTCAATTTAAAATAATTTCGATAGTAATTAATCTTCTCCTGTAAAGACACACTGCCAGCAATGACTACTTTTTCCATAATACTCTCCTTTAAAAGTATTATATCATGCCAAAAGAAAAACTCGCTTTCAAAATCGAGTTTTATAATACTTCTTCCTGAGCATTCATAATAACAACACTCAAATTATCAAAATCAATTTTTGAAACAATTTTTTCTAATGTTTTCATATTCATCTTACGAATCATATCCACTTTATTAGGAATTACTTTATGATAACGAATCATATCATCAAAAACATTATTAACTGTAGAATCAATATAATCAGCCATCTTAACCTCATTCGCAATCCATACTTTTTTCATTCTTTCAAACATCGCTTCATCTAATTCATGATTAGATAATTCTTTTTTTATTTCTTGAACTAAACTCTCAGGATGATTTGTAGAAGAAAGAATCATATAAGTTTTATATTGTTCTGTATTATCCCAGTCGCTATAAAAGTTATTTAAAAGTTTCTCGTTACGTGCACGTTCTCTAAATAAAGAAGAAGAACCAAAAAGCATAGTAGTAAACATAGTTAAATATAAATCTAATTCCAAATCCTCATATTCTCCCAAATCAGCAATTGGAACTTTTAATCCCACCGCAATTTTTGGAACTTGAATATTACCAACAAAACTATCTTCCTTTTTACGTACACTCTTCTTTTCTTTAATAGTTGCAATTTCTGCCTTTTCCAAATTTTCTCTAGTATCTAATTCTTGATGAATAACACTCATAGCCTCCTCCATAGGAAACTTCCCAACAACAAGTATAAACATATTATTTGGACTATAAAAATTATTATAACATAGATATAAATCTTCTTTTGTTATTTTATAAATTTCATCAACAGTACCACCTATATCAACTCGTCTTGGATGAACATGATAAACATTTTCTCGTAACTTAGTCTCTAACTGTACATCTGGTAAATCAGCATACATCTTTAACTCTTCCGCGATAATCCCTTTCTCTTTTTCTACATTTTCGTCTGTATAGTAAGGAGCATTAACATACTGTATTAGATAACGCAAATTATCAATAAAATTTTTAGTACCATAACAAATATATTGAGTATTATCATAAGAAGTAGAAGCATTAGCTCCAGTACCACTTTTAGAAAAATAAGCAAATGGGTCTTCACCAGACTCCTGTTCAAACATCTTATGCTCTAAAAAGTGAGCAATACCATCTGGTACCTTAATGGATTTCTTTTCTCCAGCAGGTGTAAAACTAGTGATTTCAGAACCAAATCTAGTTGCATAACTAATATAATAATTAGATTTTTTCTCAAATGGAACAAAAATAACATCCAGTCCATTAGAAAGAGTTTCAGTGTAAGCAACTAAATCTAGTCCTTTTAAATTAATTTTCTTCATGACTATCACCCTCTAATAAAAATACAGTATCCATCTTAACCTTTTTAGCAACCTTCACAATATCAGCCTTACTAACACTCATAATCTTACGACGTTTTTCTTCCAAATCATCAGTACCAATCAATTCCATCATATAATAATTATCTAAAATACGATTTGGATTATCTTCTACCTCATCTAAAGCTGTACAAAAATACTCTTTTGCCACATTAATTTCATGTTCACTAAAATTACCTTTACGCATATCTTGTAAAATCTTATCAATCAATTCCAAAGTTCTAGAATAATTTTCTTTATCAATACCAGCTCGAATTAAAATTAAATGATCAAGTTTATTTGGAACAGAATTAATAACATAGCATAAAGAATTTTTCTCTCTTACTTCTTGAAATAGTTTAGAATCACCACTACCACCCAAAATAATATTATATAAAGTAAGTACATAATTTCTCTCATAAGAAGAAAGTCCATACGAACGACATCCAATAGTTAATTTAGATTGAGAAACATCAACTTTTTCTTTAGAAAATATACGCCTAGTTCTTGGCCTAATATCCTCTAATAAATAAGGAATTCTTTGGCGCTTAACAGTTTTAACAGGAATAACTTCACGAATCATTTTAGTCATTTCTTTAAAATCAATATCACCAATAACAAAAACATCAACCATATCACTACGAATAGTCTTTTGATAATACTGATATAAAGACTCAGGAGTAATTTTTTCCAAATCTTCCAAATATCCGACCATACGATAAGAAGAAACCCTGCCCTTATCCATAACTTCAAACAAGCGTAGCAAACTATAACTAGCACCATCTTCCTTTAAAGAAGATAAATTACTACGCATCGTACTTTTAACAATTTCCAACTTTTCGGAAGAAAACTTTTGTGCCTCTACATCAGGATGGAAAATAATTTCATTTAAAAATTCTAATGCCTTCTTAAAATTTCCCTCTTCCGTATATCTATCATGCAAAACAGATAAATAAATATCCAAATTATTATAATTACCAAGTCTAGAATTATTTGTCTGAATATCAGCAGCATATAATTCTTGCGCTTCAATCGTCAAATCTCTTTTACTAGGATATTTACTACTAGACTGTAAAAACATATCACATAAAACATTTCGTAAAGTAATTTCTTCTTTCACTACAGGACTACGAAAAGCAACTCTTACAGTAATTGTTTTAAATTGATTCGTCTTAACTAAATGTAATGTATAAGAACCTAAATCTTTTTTTACGTATTCCATACTTCACCCCATTTCTAAATTATAATATAACAGCATCAAGTGCTAACTTTATCATCTGATTTAGAGACTGCTCTCTTTCCTCACTAGAAAGACTTCTCTTATCATATAAAGAATCAACAACAGTCATTAAACAACTGGCTTCCCTTCCTAACTTTCGGGCAATATAAAATAATCCAAAAGCCTCCATCTCAACAGACAAATAGTCACTACCAGGAAAATTGGCTTTAAACACATCTTCACTATCAGCATATAAATCAAATACATCACTAGTAATAGTTTTACCAACTTTAATAGGAATATGTGTATCATTCGCTACTTTTTCAATTTGTTGATTTAAAATATGACTAGCTTCAACATAATTAATATCTTGATTATCAAGTAATTGATCAAAATAACTCTTACAATAAGCTCCTTCTGATAAAACAACATCAAGTATTTTTACATCAGGATGAAAAGAACCACTAGTACCAATACGAACAATTTTTTTAACATTATAAAACTTATAAAGTTCATAAGAATAAATCCCAATACTAGGAACTCCCATTCCAGAGGCAAAAACAGTTACTCTATGCCCTTCATAATATCCCGTATATCCGAACATGTTTCTAACAGTATTAACTAGCTTAGCATCCTCCAAAAAATTTTCTGCAATATATTTAGCCCTAAGAGGATCTCCAGGCATTAAAACTACTTCTGCAATATCTTCTAATTTACTTTCTATATGTGGCGTTGCCATAATATACCTTCTTTCTACATTATTTATTATACCAAGAATATATGAAAATGAAAACAAAAGAAGTAAGATTACTACTCACTTCTAAACTTCTCATACCATGATTTGACATGTTCTTTAGCTCCATCATAAGCATCATGAAAATCACCAAATATTTGATTTTTAATATCACCTAGAGCCTCATAATTTTCATCACCTAAATACTCTCGTATTTTATCTAGTCCAGATAAATATACATCTCCAACAAAATCACTAGCAATACGATATTTATCCGACAACTCTTCTCTCCAACCAGGAATAACTTGATCAACCATATCTCCTAAAGCATCTAAATTATTCATAGTAATCTCTTTTCCTTCTTCAGTTAACTCATTAAAAGTAACTCCAGAAATTTCACCATCATAAAAAATAAAGTCAACTCCTGTAATAAAAACTTCTTTCGCTTTATTTTTTACTTCATCTAGTTTATTTTGTTCAATCATACCTTCTACTTCAGCCAAATCAGAAGAAAAATAATCAAACTTCTCTTCCTCTAAAGAAGTATCACCAGTACCAGTAGTAATCTCACCCTGAACATTTTGAGTAGCATCTTCCCCTATATTTTCTTCAGTAACTGCGACTTCGCTATTAGAAATAGCCTCTTTTTCATGACTACTACATGCACTAAGAGAAACTATCATTCCTGTACTAAGTAAAATGGCCAAAAACTTTTTATTTATTCTAATCTTTATCATAAAACAACCTCGTAAAAATATTATAATAAGAAATTAAAAAAAAGAAAAGACTATTCAGTCTCTTCTTATACATTATTAAATAATTTTTTATAGAATTATAAAGTCATAAGGAAAGCAATAAAAAAGGAAAAGAACAAAGTAAAAACACCAAATCCTATAAACATAATAGACACAAAGGACATAGCAGAAGGAAGTTTTTCTGCATAAGCACATTTAGGAGAATCAGAGTTATAATAAACAACCATTTCACTTCCTATAGGCCATAATTCTTCTGCCATCTTACGAAAATTAGTAATCGCACTCCTCGGTACCACTAAATAATCATTACGATTAACATAAGCACCACTATCTTGATGAAAATGAGTAGGAGTAATTATTGTTTTCGTAATAACTCCTCGAAAACGTCTAATAACCGTATAAGTATTCCCATCAACTTCGTAAGAGACAACGGGAAAAACACCACCGTCTCCATTATATTTATAGTCTATAACCTGACCTACAACACTTGCGCTACACTTTCGAGATTTCTTTTTTTCAAATATTCTAATAAAAACACCAGCAACCACTAATAAAAGTCCTACTCCACCAACAAGAAATATCTCTAGTAAAATAACTTGACCGTTACTCATAACTACTCGCCTTCTTCGCCTTCTACGCCATTATCTAATTGAACCAAAACTTCTCTAGGTTTAGAACCATTAGCGGGACCAATAATACCACGTTCTTCTAACAAATCAATAAGTCTAGCAGCACGATTATACCCCAACTTAAAACGTCTTTGTAAAAGAGAAGCACTAGCTTTTTGACTTTCAATAACAAATTGAACAATATCGTTATATAGTGGATCATCATCATTAGCCGCATCACCAAATTCTTGTCCACTAACATTACTTACATTGTGATCAACCGCTTCCAAATTCATTAACGATTCATCATATTGAGCTTTTTGTTGCTCTACTGTGAAATCGATAATTCGCTTAATCTCATCATCTGTGATAAATGAACCCTGAATACGAGTTGGAGAATTTACTCCGATTGGTAAGAACAACATATCTCCTTTACCAAGTAATTTTTCAGCTCCAGTTTGATCCAAAATAGTACGAGAATCAATTCCTGAACCTACAGCAAAGGAAATACGAGATGGAATATTTGCTTTAATTAAACCAGTAATAACATCAGTAGATGGTCTTTGTGTCGCAACAATCAAATGAATTCCTGCAGCACGAGCTTTTTGTGTAATTCTAAGGATAGAATCTTCTACTTCTTTTGCAGCAACCATCATCAAATCAGCAAGCTCATCAATAATAACAACAATATATGGTAATCTAGCCTTAGTAACACCATCTGCTTTATGTTCCTCATTCCATTTATCAATATAAGCATTATAACTTTCTATATTCTTAGTTTTTGTTTCACTAAAAGTCTCATAACGTCTCTCCATTTCAGCAACCATCTTAGCCAAAGCAACGGCCGCTTTTTTAGGATCAGAAACTACGGGGCACATCAAATGTGGTACTCCATTATAAACAGATAATTCAACTACTTTAGGATCAACCATAACAAGTTTAACTTCATCTGGACGAGCACGCATCAAAATAGAACAAATAATTCCATTAATACATACAGACTTACCAGAACCAGTAGTACCAGCAACTAACATATGTGGCATTTTATTAATTTCACAAACACCAATATCACCCATAATACTTTTACCAAGAGGGACCATAAGTTTTTTATCCATAGCATTCATCATCTGTTTACTACTAATAATTTCATAAAAACTTACAGGAGTCGCAACATCATTAGCAAACTCAATACCCACAGTATTTTTTCCAGGAATAGGTGCTTCAATTCTAACATCCTTTTTAGCAAGAGCTAAAGCAATCTCACGATTAATACTAGTAATCTTATTAACTCTAGTACCACTAGCAATTTCAAGCTCATATTGAGCAACCGTAGGTCCTATATGTACTTCAACTACTTTACCAACAATTTTAAAGTCTTTTAATACCTTCTCTAAAATCTCAATATTCTTTTCAATAGAAGACTCATCTGTTTCCTTCTGTTTCTTCTTTGGCTGATTTAATAAACTAATTGGTGGTAATTGATATTCATGATTAGTAGGAGGAACTTCCTTACTAACACCAGTCTCTTTAACACCTACTTCTTCTTTTACAGGAACCTTCTTCAACTCATCAATACTAGTAATCTTAATATGCTTATCTTTCTCCTCAGATTCATCATTCTCATCTTCTTCGCCATTACTAATAATAACAGCCTTCTTATCTTCTTTTTCTCCCTTAAGAGCCTTACGTTCTTTTGCTTCTCGAAGTTTCTCTTTCTGAGATGATACTTTATCTCTAACAAAATCAACAATAGAAAATCCAGTAAATAAACAAAATCCAACAACAATAAACACCCAAGAAACAATCTGCATGCCTGTATAAGAGAACAACTTATCAAAAATAATCGCAAAAATACAACCAATAATGCCTCCACCAACAGAATACCAGTTTTCTAAAACTCCTGTATTCATAACTCCATTAAAAGAAGCAACCAACTGATCCATAGTAGTCTTAAAAATAAGCATCACATTTCCATCATGTTCTAAAACAAAATCTTGATGCATAATTACTAAAAAACCAATAGTAAGAATATAAAGACCTATAAGCTTTGTAGAAAAGAAATCAGGCCATTCTCTTTTTATAAGTAAATATCCGCCAACAATAAAAATCACAGCTAACAAAACCATATAAATAGAACCAACTAAAAACAAAGCAAAAGAAGCAACCAATTCACCAGCCACTCCTAACTTGCCAATTCCCAAAACAGATAAAACAAGTAAAATAAGTCCTATTAACTCAGATTTATATTCAAACGTTTTTTTTGTTTGCTTTTTTCGTTTCTTTTTTGCCATACTCTATACTCCTTACATTATGTATCTACTCATTCAAATTATACTACAAATAAACAAAATACTAAATACAAAAATAAAAATTTAACAGTAAAGAAGTATAAAATATTATAACATTTTTTGCATAATTTTATTTTCTCGTGAAAACACCAATGTACTCCTTCTTCACTCATAATACGATAATTATTATCACTATGTAAAAAGAAAACATCCATGGAAGTAGCCTTTTCGTTCTCATAATGTACATCTGCCAAATAAGCAACACCTCCATTTAAATTATATTTACTAGTAGAAGGAACACCCAAAAAAAGCTGCTGTTTAGAGTCTAAAAAATCCGTAGTATAAACAAAAGCATTATGCAAGTGCCCAGACCACAAAACATCATACACTTCATCTAGCCACCTACTTTCCTGTTCCATATCACAAAGTCCAAACAATTTAACTTCTCTACGAATGCCACTAACATAAAGTCTATGACCAAAATGCATAGAAACATTAGAAAAATCAGTTTTCCAACTTGGTCTAGGAATAATATAAAAACTAGGATGGTAGGCATTTAAATAACGTAAATCAAAAATGCTAGAATATGGGCGCTCACGACTGAGTTGAAAAAATCCATGAAGAAATTCATCGTGATTTCCAATATTAGCATAAGTTGTCATTTCTTGACTAGTTGGATTAGGATAATAATAAATAAAATCTCGAATCTGTTTTAACATTTCTTCGGTAGAAAAAGAGCCATGAATGGATCCAGTAAAAATATCTCCTAGATGAAAACATTTAGTAACATCATTTACCAAAATAGGATTAGGCATAGGATATGGAACCAAAGAATTTATACAAGAAGAACTAACACACAAAGAATTATTTGAAATCAAAACTTCCCCAAAAATACCAGAACGATATATAGGAGCTAGCTTTTTAAAACAAAAAAGAATTAAATAAAGCTTCCCAAACATTCTTAAATTTACTAAAAGAAAAAAGTTAGAAATTTCTAACTTTTTTTATAAAATAAAAAGAGCTTAAGCTCTTGATACATATTTACCATCACTAGTAGATACGATGATTTTTTCTCCTTCTTCAATAAATAAAGGAACACGTACAATATAACCAGTTTCAACTTCAGCATCTTTTAATGCATTATTTGTAGTATTACCTTTAACTGCAGCTTCAGTATGAGTAATTGTTAACTCTACTTTATCAGGTAAATCAATACCTAATACTTCACCTTCAAACATAGTAATATATACTTCTAAGTTTTCTTTTAAGAATTTAGCATTATCACCAACAATATCTTTAGATAATTCTAATTGCTCATAAGTATCCATATTCATGAAGTAATAAACATCACTCATAGTATATAAATATTGCATTAATTGTTTATCAATATGTGCAGTAGCAACTTTTACACCAGCATTAAAAGTCTTTTCAAAGATAGCACCTGTTCTTAAGTTTTTAAGTTTAGCTTTAACAATAGCAGCTCCTTTTCCAGGTTTAACATGTTGTGTATCCATAACAACATAAATTGCACCATCTACTTCAATTGTAATACCGTTTTTTAAATCATTTGTACTAATCATTAAACTCACTCCCTATATAAAATTAAAAATAAGTGGTTAACTTATTTTATTTCTTTTCCTTATGTGTTGTATGTTTTCTACATTTAGGACAATACTTACTAATTTCAAGACGTTCTGTAGTATTTTGTACATTTCTAGGTTTTCTATAGTTCTCTTCTTTACATTCAGTACAAACAAGAGTCTTCATTTGTCTTTTTCCTTCTTTAGCCATTTCTATCCCTCCTTACACGTCTATAGGTATTATATCAGAAAAACCTTAAATTGCAAAAGATTTTTTACAATAATTAGTTATTTTTTACTTCTTTTCTAAAAACTTCGGTTGTAACTCATGAAAAACAAGAGCTTGATAACCTAAAGTTGCTTTATCAATATCATAAACATCAAAATGTTCATCAATACATCTAAACTCAGAAAGAGCTCTATTATACTTTTCTTCTTGTGATAAATCAACATATTTCATATCACGATTAGCAGCACTCATACCATAAACAAATGATGCTCTATCATGACTTGAAAGACCAGGCATCTCTCCTAAAGATAAAATTGTCATCGATAAAACAGAAGCTAAATCTTCTCCAATATCAGCACAAACATCAAAAGAATTATATAACAAAGAAATATACTGACTGATAAGTTCTTTTTCATCAGTACCAGAATATGTATTTAAACATGCAGTAAATAAATCAACAACCAAATCCTGATACAATTTATTTTCCATAACTTCCACCTCAAGTCCTGACATAGTATACCAAAAAAATAGAAGAAAAGCAAACTTTCTTCTAATTATAATATAGTTCAAAAAATTTATTAGTAACTTCTTTAGTAATATGTAGTGTTACCAAACTAGCATAATCAGTATTAGAATTGGGATGAGAAGAGTTTGGAGAAGTTACCATAATTGTCATCACTGGATCATTCGCAGGTGCATATCCAACAAATGAAGATGTAATTGTTTCAGTATCGATAATACCATTACCATCAGTATCTACAAAGCTTTGTGAAGTACCGGTCTTACCAGCAGCATCCCATTTATCATCAATATAGCCTCTTCCATAGCCACCAGCAGAATGCATAACTGCATAAAATCCTTCTTTAACACGTGCCATATATTCTGATTTTGTATCAATAGTATTTAATACTTTCTTTTCAACAGTTAAAATAGTTTCTCCCAAACTAGAATCTTCTGTAGACTTATGAACTTCTTTTAACAAATGTGGAACAAGTCTACTACCACCATTCGCAATCGTTGTAACATATTGCGATAACTGAAGCGGAGTATAAGACTCATACTGTCCCATAACAAAATCAAGTAAATTACCAGAATTAGTATCTTGCTTTGCTCCATATCCTATACCCTCAGACGGTAAATCAATGCCAGTTGCTACTCCAAGTCCAAAGGAATGGTACATATCACGATAAGTATCAAAAGCCTTTTGATTAAAATTAAGCTTCATCCCACGAGAATATTCTTGACCATTCACACGAATAGCCGCTTTAAACTGATAGACATTACTACTCTTAGCTAACGCTGTAATATCATTAATAGTTCCTAAATTATTAACCGAAGAACATTTTTCAGGAGCACCAGCGACTTTAACACATTCATCAACCATATACTCTCCAATTTTAACAGCTCCCGTATTATAAGCAACCAACATAGAAGCCCCTTTCACAACAGAACCCGGAGTAATAGGAAGCATAAAAATACTAGTCGTATTATCAACAACTTTATCCCCCACTAAACGTTTAGACGCCATAGCTAAAATCTCTCCCGTATCAGGATCTTGAATAACAACACTAGAATGATCATAATATTCTGTATTAGGTTCAGATTTTGTCTTTAAAATTTGTTCAGTCAGAATTCTTTCTACTTCTTGTTGTAACTCTATATCAATAGATAAAACAATATCATTACCACGTTTACCCTCTTTAGTTAGTTTTAATTCATGAGAATTAACCACTTGATATTCTGCCTTTTCCCCTCGTAAATACTCTTCATATTGTTTCTCAATATAACTAAGTCCAACACGATCATTTAAAGCATATCCCTTAGATAAATATTCATCTTTCTCTTCTGCGGGTAACCCCTGAGTAGTAGTAGATACAGTACCTAAAACACTACGAAAAGTATCTCCGTAAGGATAAACTCTCTCCCAATCTAAAACTGTATTAAACCCATCTAATTCACCATTATGTTCAGCGATATAAGCATACTCTGCATCCGTAGCTTCTTCTTTAATAATCTTTTCATCATACGTATATCCCTTATTCATTAAATAATATAAATAAGCAGCTTTTAAATCAACATCAGTAAATGTTGCTAACTCAGAATCTGTAATACGTTCAATCTTTAACTCCTCTAAATCATTAGTACTAAGCTCCCCAGTCTTAACTTTCTCTTTTTCTTTTTTAGTAATCTTTTTAGCACACACTTCAGGATATTTAGCTAAATAAAATTCTCTTTTAGACCTATCAGTTAAGCTAGAATAAGAAAGTTCTAAATGAGATGAAACCGTATAAGCAAGTTCAATCATTCTACTAGTAGAAATATCTTTATCTTTCTTATAAGTAATACTCTTAATTGCTTTATTATCTACAATAATTTTATGATTCCTATCATAAATTCTTCCTCTAGGTGCACTAGTACCTTCTACTTTAGTATAAGAAAGCTCTTTTAAAGACTTTTTATAATCTTTAGAATCAATAATCATAACTGTATATAATTTGATTCCTAAAACACCAAACATTATAAGAAGAACAACAAAAAAAACTAAAAAACGTTTAGAAATAATTCGATTATAATTTATTTTCTTTTCAGGCCGATTCAAATTAAGTTTTTTCATACCATCCCTCTTTTCACTAATATATATTCTACCACATTTTTATAAACTTATTTCATATATTTTAATGAGGTGAATTATGTATAAAGAATTAATAAAAAAATGGATACCCAATATTACTCCAACCATAATAAAAGAATATGGAGAAAAAATAGGTATTAAACTAAAAGACTCCGAAACAACTATATTATATCAATTTATCAAAAAAAATTATAGCGAAATTTTGGATGGAAATGAAAATAGTTTTAAAGAATTAAAAGAGCAATTATCTCCTACACTCTATAATCAATTAATAAAACTATATAATGAAAACAAAAACAAATATTTATAAATAAAAAGAAACGATATATTTTTTAGAATATATCGTTTTCTAATATACATGATATTTATACAAATAATTATATGATTCTAATACTAGCATTAGGACAATACTCTTTTAAAATCTTTCTACATTCATTTTTAGAATTAGAATAAAGAATATAAACTTTTCTCTTCTTAGTTTTTAAGACCGCTGACATTTCACCAATGTCAATATGATAGACATCCATCCTAGAAACAGCACCAATAAGATGTAATTTTGGAGCAATCGCCTTACGAGACACAATAATATTATGATTTTCAAAAATGGTATTAGTATATAAATCTTTTACCAAAGGAATGATTTCTGGATGTTTTTTTATGATAAAATTACGTTCAATTTTAGAATTTCTAATTCCAATATAAACTAATGACAAACCAAATAAAGTTAAAAAAGAAAAAACAAATACTAAAATAATAATTCTGTAATCCCAGCTTCCACCATAAAATAACGACATAATAAAAATAAGTAAAAAAACACACCCAATAATAATAAGTGGTATCCCCATTATCATGATACCAAAATAATCTGATTTCACTTGTTTAGATAATAATTCTATACCCGACTTCTTATCAACTTTAATATGTTTAATTCCTTTTTTAATAGTTTTTTGACCAACACTTTTCATTAAACCAGAATATATAAAAGAACGAAACATGTAAAATCCACGCTCCTTTTTTACTAATTACTATTTCTCAAAAACTCAAAATAATATTTAAACCTGCTCCCTTATTTTTTCTATAAGGTCTGAATCAAATTTTTTATTTCTAATCATCTCTATTTCATATTTGTAAGGGGCAAACTCTCTATCAACATATGGCGTTTCTAATATTTTAGGAATATTTTCCAATCGATTATTATAAATAATAGAAATTAAATTATCAAAACCAATGGTACCAAAACCAATATTCTCATGGCGATCTTTATGTGCACCTAAAACATTCTTACTATCATTAACATGTACACAACCAATCTTATCCAGACCAATCAAAGAATCAAATCGGTTTAAGAAAGAATCAAATTCACTCATATCATAACCAGCATCATTCAAATGACAAGTATCAAGACAAACACCAATATGTTCTTTATCATCAACTAAATCTATAATCCTCTTAATCTCTTCTAAAGAAGAACCAACTTCCGTTCCTTTACCTGCCATAGTCTCAAGTAAAATAGTAACATCATGTGTTCCAAGTATCATATTAAGCCCTTTAGCAATGTTAGAGATAGCAGCATCCACCCCTAATCCAACATGACTTCCAGGATGAAGTACAATAGATTTAATTCCTAACAATTCACATCGTTCTAATTCTTCCTGTAAAAAACGAACAGAAAATTTAAACTTCTCAGGATCTTTGTCATTAGCAAGATTAATAATATAAGGTGCATGTACCACTACTTTCGAATAATCAAAATCATGTTCCTTCATTAAAGCCATAGCTTCCAATGTAAGACCATCCATAATAGGATAACGACTAGTATTCTGAGGAGCACCTGTATAGAACATAAAAGTATTAGCACCATAACTTAAAGCTTCCCTAACACTTCCAAGAAGCTGACTATCTTTTTTAAAACCAACATGACTTCCAATATATAACATATAATTACCTCCATACCAAGTATATCAAAAATAAGCAAAAAGAAAAAGACTTCCGAAGAAGTCCTAATAATTAACTAATTTACTTTACAAGCAACAGGAGAACCACTTGGCTTAGTAGCTTGTGTAGCACCACTAGTTTTAACATCAGCACGAACTAATTTATCTGCAATAGTAGTATCATTATTAATACCATGTCCATTCTTATCTGCTAAATTAACATAATACTTAGTAGTATTTTTATTTGTAGAAGTATCAGTAGTAACAACCATCTTTACATATCCTTTTACATCAGCATTACTCCATGCAGACTTACCACCTGATTCAAGTATTTGTTCATTCTCAGTAGTTGAAGAGTCAATTGGAACATAATAAGTACCAGCTGGTAAAGCAGTAGCTATAGTATTATCTGTACCACATACGATACTATCAGAAGCCCATAAGTTTCTTACAGAGTTAACATACTGCTTTGCAGTATCCATAAAAGTATCCTTTCTAGCATTTTCAATATAACGAGTCATTGCTGGAATAGCTACCATCATTAAGATACCCATGATAACGATAACTGCCAACAATTCGATTAAGGTAAAACCTTTTGAATTCATCTTTTTCATAATTAAAATTTCCTCTCTTTCTATTTTACAAATTAATCATACTAAAGAAATTTTCAAAAATCAATACTATTTTTTTTTATCATATAAAATTGACAACCAATTTACATTTTAAAACGTTTTTGCACAACTTTTTGACGTTGATGGAGAATTTTTTACCAGTTGTGAAGGCTCCTTGTTATACAAATTAGAATAAGACTGATTAGAAATACCTCTTGTACCTGCACCATCAATTTTTTCAACAATAGTTACAGCATATTCATACTGTTTCTTCCCAGCTTTATCCGCTTTTCTTGTAACTACCACAAAAGATTTTGCTTGATCGTAGCTACCATTATTAGGAGCATTCTTAAACTCTGAATTATCTAAATACTTAAGCGTTAACTTAGTACAACTATTTACAGAAGCTGGTCTCAAATCCGGATTCGCCCTAATTTTATATTCTGCTAATGATAACAATTTTTTAGCATCCTCAACATAAGCATCTGCTTTACTATTATTTAAAATACCCATAATATTAGGAACTGCAATTACCATAATAGCCGCTAAAATAACCATTGCTGCAAGCAACTCTACTAAGGTAAATCCTTTATTATTTAATTTCACTTTTCATCACCTATCCTAAACTAATTATAGCATAAATTAGTATAAGAAAAAGTTATTTTATTACTTTTTTCATATTTTTTACTTCTGCCATAGTAGTATTAGTTTGTAAATCTGTATTAAACAAATAATCATAACGAAACAAAGAAAAACCTTGATATTGTGCCAAATTTCTACTAAGTAATACTTCTCTCATAATAATATCACTATTTTCAATCCATTCGTTCATCCCCTCTTTGGCAAACTTATCAATAGCACCAACTTTGTAAAATGCCAACACAGGCATTAAAGATACCTTTGTAGATAACTGTTCCCACTCTTCTAAAACCGAAACGAACGGCTTTACTTCATTATAAAATCCATAATAAATTTGCGGCATCAAATAATCGACATAGCCCTTCTTACTTCCCCAAGTCCTTACATCAGCATAATGCATCTCATAGTTATTTTCTATATTACCGTCTGGAGAAATTGCAAAAGAGGTATCATACTCATGACAAACCTCGTAAACCCTCTTTATTAAATCATTAACTTGCATAATTCGAAATTCAGATAAAGTAATACTGGGATGCTCTTTTTTATAACTTGTAAATTCTTCTAAATCTATAGATTCTTCAGTCGATGGATAAAAGTAATCGTCAAACAAAACCCCATCAACATCATAGTTTTTAACAATTTCCTTCACTCCAGAAACGATAAGTTTTTTATTTTCTTCTTTGGCAGGATTATAGTAAATGCCATCAGAAATATAAATAGCATCTGTATTCAAATAAGAAACCGCTGGATTATCCTCGGATAAATCACTAATATCTTCATCTCCTCGAATACGATAAGGATTAATCCAGGCAAACAATTTCATATTCTTCTTATGACAAAAATTCAAAAAAGTATCCAAAACATCATAATCTAATGCGACTCCTTCTTCTCTACTAACCACGCTACTCCATGGAAAAATTGAAGATGGATAAATAGCATCACTAAACGTTCTCACCTGCAAAACTATCATATTAAAACCCAAATCATAAACATTAGACACCATGTTCTTGATACTTTTCTCACCCTCTTTTTTATCCTTTCCTTTTAAATAATTAGAAAGTTCAATATAACTAATAAACATTCCGCGGGTCTCTCTAATTTCTTGGATATCTACCTTTTCTTGCTCAAAAAAAGTAGAAAGAGCAAAGCATCCTATCATAAAAAACACCATAATTAGGATTTCCTTTTTCATATTATCACCAAATTTAAGTTATCATTACAAAAGAAAAAAATTTGTCACTTTACTGCTTCTTTCCTAATTAAAAATAATTTATTCTTTTGATAAAAACCATAAAAAACATCTTCTAATTGATAATTCTCATGTCGCAATGCTTTTTCTAACCAAATGGAATCTTTCCCAATTTGATACAAAACATCTTTTTGTATCTTTCCATCAATAATAATTGGTAATGGATAAACTCGATTTTTATCATCATCTTTTCTAAAGACAGAAAGTTTACCACTAGTTTCTAAAATGGCATAATCAACTTCTTCAATAGATTTAATTCCACGACTTCTAAGTTGCACAAGCAAATCATCTAAATTATATCTTTGCTGTAACATCTCTTTAAAATTTACTTTTCCCCGTTCGATAATCATAGAAGGATCCCCATCTAAAATACTACGGATTTTAGCATTCTTTAAAGAAATTCTAGAAATAACTAATTGTAAAACAACTAGTGCAATAATTGGAACAATAGAAATAAAAATATTTTCCTTATAATTATCAATAGAAATAGCCGCAAGCTCCGCAATAAAAATAGAAACAATTAAATCCATAATGGATAGTTCACCTACTTCTCTCTTCCCCATAATACGATAAATAACTGTAATTAAAAAATAAAAAAGCAAAGTTTTCCATAAAACGGTAAAATAAGCCATAATATCACCCAGTAATAGTGTAAACCAGTTCATAAATTTTATACAAAAACATAAAATGAATTGAGGTGCACTATGGAAACAGTAAAAAAATATTCATTTAGATTTCTCTATACTTTAATTGGAATCACAATCTCTCTTCTATTAATCACAACACTGTATCATTTTAATTTAATATCATCAAACATTTATCAGGCTTTAAAATTCATTCTTTTATTAGCAAACATTCTAATTAGCGGTATTATCTTAGGAAAAAAAGCCACCAGTAAAGGGTATCTAGAAGGGATAAAGCTAGGACTCTTCTTAATAATATTATTTACATTATTAACACTTCTAACAGGAGAATCTTTAAAAGTAAGAATTCTACTTTATGATATGATTATTTTAATTACCTCAATACTAGGAGGTATGATTGGTATAAACAAGAAATAAATAGACAAAAAAAAGAATCTATATTACAATAATATCGAGGTGAAGAATATGCCAAAATGGGCGAAAATTTTAATAGGTTTGGTTGCAATTATTATTATCATTGTGATAGGATTCTTAATTTATGTAAATACTGCTTTTATTAGTAAAGAAGAAGTAGAAGAAAATCTTGCAAAACATATTAATATTGCCGAAGAAGATCTTTACATTGAAAAAATCGATTTAGAAATGGAAAACAATCAATATGAAGTAGATTTCTACTACAACAATAACGAATATGAAGCAAAAGTAGATGCTAAAGAAGGAAAAATAATCTATACAGATTTTCCATTAACAAATGCAAGTGACAATACTACAAATAATGAAACAACAACAGAAAGTGCTAAAGAAATAAGCCTAGAAGAAGCAAAAGAGGTAGCATTAAAACATGCAAATTTAAATGAAAACAATCTAACACTAATAAAAGCAAGAGAAGAAAACGATGATGGTAAAATGGTATACGAAATAGAATGGCACGATGGAACCTATGAATATGATTTTGACATATCTAAAACAGGAGAAATACTACATTACGATAAAGATAGAATTCATGATTAAAAAAGCATTCAAAACGAATGCTTTTTTTATACACTAATCTAAATGACTAGTAACATAAATAGTTGGATACTTTACATGAAAGTTTCTATGCCTAACTAACTCTCTTTTCATCTTTTCTTCTAAATTCGTAACCTGGCGTAAAGTAAGTCTAGAATCCATTTCTACAATCATTTGTAATTTATAATACTTACCATAGCGAATAAGAAATAATTTAACCTTCTCTACTCCTGGAATATTTAGAAGGAACTCTTCTATCTCTTTACTAAGCTTAGAATCCACTTCTACTTTACCAATCAAATTCATAGAGTTTTCAATTAAGATATCTAACGCTGTCTTCAAAACAAGAAGACCAATAATAATGCCAACAACTAAATCAACATAGCGAAAAATATAAATACTATTAGAAAACTGTAATAATATAGTCGCAACAATAACACCAAAAGAAGAATATAAATCCATTTTAGACTCTTCAAACGAAGTAATTAACAACTGACTATTAATCTTTTTACCAACAACATATAAATAAACTATTACGATAACTTTAATGATAAAACAAATGATTAATAACCATAAAACTAAAAGTTCTGGAATATGCCAAGTACTAAAAATACCATTTATAATAATAAAGATAGACAACAAAAGCAACAATACTCCCACAAATAAATTTGTAAGATATTCCACTTTTCCAAAACCAAATGGATGACTCCTAGTCGGTTGCTTTTTCGAAAACTTAGCTCCAAAAAAAGAAACAACATCTGTAACAAAATCACTAAATGTCTGCAACCCATCCGCAAGCAAAGAACCAAATTGAAAAAGGATTCCACCAACAATTTTAAAAACCGCTATTACTAAATTAGAAACCATACTAAATATTAAAACACTCGCTTCTCTTCCCATAACATCACTCCCTTTCTAAATCGTTGGTAATATAAATAGTTGGATACTTTACATGAAAAGACCGATGCCTTACCAACTCTTTCTTTAATTTACGTTCTAAATTAGAAATTTGACGAACAGTTAAAGTATGGCTAACTTCTAACATAACATGGATTTGATAATAATCACCATACTTAATAAGTGTGAACTTAGTATCTTTTACTCCACGAAAATGGAGAATAAATTCACGAATATCATTAACCAATTGAGAATCTATTTCTGCTTCTCCAAGTAACGATAAGGAATTTTCAGAAATGATTTTTAACGACATTGATAAAACCATAAGCCCAATAATACTAGAACCAATCATATCTGCATATTCCAAGATAGGAAAATAACTAGAAAACTTCAAGCACAAAACTACAATAAAAACAATAAGTGTAGAATATAAGTCAGCCTTAGCTTCTCTCAAAGAAGTAATTAATACTTGACTACGAATTTCTCCATTTGCAAATTTTAAAAATATTAAAACAACAAGTTTCAACAAAAAAACAGTAAGAAGAAGTAAAAATATACTATTATCTGGAAAAAAAGCCTTACTTAAAAAGCCTTGAATAATAATATAAATAGCTAAAATAACAAGTAACATTCCCACAAATAAATTAGTAAGATATTCTACTCTTCCAAACCCAAAAGGATGATGCTTTGTAGGACGTTTTTTAGAAAGGTGTACGCCAAGAAAAGAAATTAAATCTGTAATAAAATCACTTAATGTATGAAGACCATCAGCAAATAAACTTCCCAAATGAAAAAACACCCCACCAAAAAGCTTGATAATAGAAATAATAAAATTATAAATCATACTAAAGGCCAAAGCTTTCAATTCTCTAGTCATAAAATCTTCCCCTATTCTAATAAATTATACCATAAAAGAAAAAAAACTCTAATAAGAATTAGAGTTTTTGATAAACTTTACCATAATCAACAACACCAGAATAAGAGTCTACATTCTTACTACGATCAGTAATATGATTGATACTACAATATAAATTCTTAAAATCATCCGGCCTAGAAAGTAAGTTTCTCATATCTTTTAAAAACACTTGATAAACATCGTCTTCAAAAAACATATTTTCTGGGTTTTCTTCGCCATACCTTTTTCTTAAACGATTAACCGTATAATCTAAATATTCATTAATATTCATATCTGGCATTCTATCTTTCGCAACAAAGAAACTACGAATAAAAACCATTTCAATTGTTGTATTTCTATCAGCAGAAGAGATTAGTTTGCCATAAACACTTCTAGGTTCATCCTCTTTAGAAGAACGATGATCTTCCATAGCTTCCTTCATTATAACTCTCTCATCATCATTAAAAAATATCTTCATTCCCACATCTTCCATAAACTTCTCTGCTGCAATTAGATGATGTCTCTTATGATCAATATACTTACCAACATCATGATAACTCGCTATTACAAAAAGCATATTAGGATTAAGCTTTAAATGAAAAGTTTCATTTAAAGCAAAGATTCTTCTAATAACTTCTGTTCTATGAATTGGACCATGTCCCTTATCATTTAACTCCCATAACTGAAAAACATTTTCCTCTACATAACTACGAAGTTTTGGATCAACATCCTTTAAATAATATTCCATCTCATCAATTTGTAACTCACTTAAAATATCGTCCTTAACTTGTTCAAACGGCAAATCTGTAGACATGGACTGATAAGTATAATAAAGCAATTGATCTAAAGAAGAATCCGGATTTTTCTCCTTGATTTCTAAAAACTTCTCTTTCACCATAAACACCTCTTAAAAAGAGTATAGCATAAAAAAAAAGAAAAATCGTATTAATTTATTTCTTCCTTTAATAACTTAATTTCTCTTCTTACTAAAAATTTCTTCCATCGATAATTTTTAGGCAATACTTTTATTAATATTTCACGAGATACAAGTTCACGTTTATAATACTCCTCAAATAATTTTTCCTTTTTCTCTAATAAAACCGGACCAAAGAAATATTGTTTTCTAGTATATCTCTTCTTTCCTTTTTTAAAAACCAATATCTGATAAATATACTTTCCATCTTTAACTAATTCTTCATTTTGAAGATAAAATTTATGTTTACATAGAAACTTTTTAACATCTACTTGATAATTATTAGGACTAAGAATAATAGTATCAACCTTCTTTAATACTTCCATATGACTTTTAAAAATACCAATCATACTTCTTCCACCCATACCAGAAATAATAATAGTATTAATATCATCACTATAAGTATCTAATCCATTTCCTAAACGACACTCTATCTCTTTTTCCAAATGATATTTCCTAATATTTTCTCTAGCATGACTAAGTGGTCCTTCTGCTACATCACTCGCTACAGCTCTAATATTCTTATCTTTTTGTACTAAGTAAATATCCAAAAAAGCATGGTCACATCCAACATCTAAACAAAAGGAATTAGCTTCCACTAAATCCCCTATTTTTTTTAATCTATCATTAATTTTCATTAATCAGTTAAAAAATCCTTTAATTTTCTAGAACGAGATGGATGTCTTAACTTACGTAATGCCTTTGCTTCAATTTGACGAATTCTTTCACGTGTAACACCAAAGATTTGACCAACTTCTTCAAGTGTACGACATTGTCCATCATCAAGTCCAAAACGTAAACGTAATACTTTTTCTTCACGGTCAGTAAGTGTTCCTAAAACACCTTGAAGCTCTTCTTTTAACATTTCGATGGTTGCATATTCTTCAGGACCCATAGTTCTTTCATCTTTAATAAAGTCTCCTAAGTGCGAATCATCTTCCTCACCAATTGGAGTCTCTAGTGAAACTGGATCTTGAGAAATCTTATATACTTCACGAACCTTTTCAATAGAAATACCCAACTTTTTAGCTATTTCTTCATCTGTTGGTTCTCTATTCAAATCTTGTGTTAATTGACGTTGAACACGAGCAAGTTTATTAATAGTTTCTACCATATGTACTGGAACACGAATCGTTCTAGCTTGGTCTGCAATTGCACGAGTAATTGCTTGACGAATCCACCAAGTTGCATAAGTAGAAAATTTATAACCTTTCGTTGGATCAAACTTGTCAACTGCTTTCATAAGTCCAATATTACCTTCTTGAATTAAATCCAAAAATAACATACCTCGTCCAACATATCTTTTTGCGATACTAACAACTAAACGTAAGTTAGATTCAGCAAGCATTCTCTTTGCCTCCTCATCTCCTTCTTCTGCACGTTTAGCATATTCAAATTCTTCATCACTAGTAAGCAAATTAATACGTCCGATTTCTTTCAAATACATACGAACCGGATCATTAATCTTAACATCTTTAGATAAAGTTAAGTTTTCTACAGAAACATCTTCTGTAATTTCCTCACCTGAGGCATCATCGCTACCATCTTCAGAAACAATATCGATTTCTGCTTCCATCAAAGCATTATAAAGCTCATCTAAAGTATCACTATCAATATCTAATCCCTTTAATTCATCAGCTAACTGTTCATAGGTAATATACCCCTGTTTTTTTCCTAACGCTAGTAATTTTTGTTTTCTTTCTTCAACTGTTTTAATTTCTCCAACCATTCTTATTATCTCCTATCCGTAACTTCCGAATCTTCTCAGCAATTTCAGCTTGAATTATAGGATCAACTTCCTTTGACAATGAATTAGTAAGTCTCTTAATCTCTTGAGTACGACTATATTCTCGAATCACTCCAAAATGCTCAAATAATTCATCGCGTGTAGTAGATTCCAAATAATTTCCTGCTAAAATATCATTAAGAAAATTTACAACTTCTTCTTTATCTTGAACATAAGTATAAAAGTCAGGAATATTAATATGACCATAAGTCGTATAATAATAAACAATTTCACTTGCTAATAAACGACTCCCCTCATTAGGAAATATAATTTTCTCCTTCTCAAATTGGCTAATTACCCAGTCATTATTAAGCATAAAGTAAAGTATTTGTTCCATGGCTTTTTCATACTTTGTTTTTTTCTTTGTTTTGTGATATGTAACTACTACTGGTTTTTCTCTTGGTTTAGGTTTTTCTAATTCACGAAAACGCATTTCCAGTGTATTATAACTCAAATCAAATTCTTTTGCAAGTTTTTTAAGTATTATTTCTACTCTAATAGGATCCTGTACCTTAACAGTCTCCTGTAATACTTGGTTAATATATTGTGCTGTTTCTTCATCGCTACGGAAATCAACTTTCTCTTTTAATTTACGTAACTTAAAATCATTAAATGTAACAGCACTATCTAACAAGTTTAAAAAACTTTCCTTACCATGATTTAAAATAAAACTATCAGGATCATCCGGATTAGGAAGCACTAATACTCTAGGCTCTATTCCTTCTTCTAAAAGCATATCACCTATAGAAAGGGTTGCATGAACTCCAGGATCATCACCATCTAAGCATAAAATAATATTAGTAGAAAGCCTTTTAATTAATTCTAATTGTTCATGAGTAAGAGCCGTACCCATCAAAGCGACAGTATTACGAACACCAATCGTACTAGCTCTGATAACATCCATAAAGCCTTCCATAATAATAACAGATTTTTTTAATCTACACTCTTCTCTCGCAATATGATAATGGTATAACAACTGTCCCTTTTTAAAAATAGGTGTTTCTCTCGTATTTAAATATTTATTTTGACCATTATCATGATAAATTCTTCCACTAAACCCAACAACTTTTCCGCTTAAATCATACAAAGGAAACATAATACGATCGATATAAACATCTCTATCATCGCTAGATAAACCAATCTTATTTAAATCCCCTAAATTATATTTTTTACTAACAAGTAATTTAGTTAAATCATCACTACTATCAAGTGATAAACCAATTTCAAATTCTTTAATAACACTATCATCAATCTTACGAGTCGCTAAATAATTCCTAGCATCTTTTCCTATCTTAGAGAGTAAATTATTTTGAAAATATTTTAAAGAAAGTTGATATGCTTCATAAAATGGATCAAACTTCGTATTTTTTTTCTGAATACGAACACCAGATACATCCACACCAACTCTTTCTCCTAAATAATGCAGAGTCTCTTTAAAATCCATATGTTCATAATTCATTAAAAAGGTAAACACATTTCCTGTGGCATGACAAGAAAAGCAAGTATATATTTGTTTCTCACGTGACACACACAAAGAAGGATTAGAATCGTCATGAAAAGGACAAACACCAAAAAAGTTTTTTCCTCTCGCCACTAAAGGAATTCTCTCTCCTACGATATCAACGATATCACACTTACTACGTATTTCGTTCGCAAGTTCATTATTCATTGACATCACTCCTATAAAACATTACTAATTATATCACATCTTCTTAACTTTTTCCACTACTTCTGTATTTTTTATTCCTGACATCTTCTTCTTAACAAAATCTTGAACCAGGCAAGAAGAATCTATAATAGAAGAAACCATAGATGGCTGATACTCCTGCTCTACCCCTGAATTAATATTATAATAGATTGCATCTTGACTTAAAATCATACCGCGTTCCAAATCAACATAAGTAGAATAACAAAAACTTCCTAAATTCAAAACTTCTTGGTAGTTACTATCATTAATACTATCTAAAAGTTCCTTTTCCAAAGAACAAAAAGTCTGAGCCAATTCAATTTGCTTCTCAATAACCTCCATCTCTGCTTTAATAGCAAGAGGATTAGTAATTCCCACTATAACATTTCGAAATACACTTAACAAAGAAGCTTTCACATATTCCACTTTATCTTTTCTAATTTCATGCCATCCAACGTCTGCAAACTCATTCATTTCTCCAATATAAAACTCTAACCAAGTCATAGCATCCTTTAATTCTTTAGCAGAATCAGCATTCATATACTCATCATACTTTTCTTCCACTTCTAAACCTGTACGAAAAAGCAACACTAAAATCACCTCACTAGTATTCTAATGTCAACATAATAAAAATACAACAAAAAAGAACATAATTAAATTAAGTTCTTTCTTAAAAACGTATCCACATTCTGATCAATATAAACATCAATTTCACACTTATCTACCATCTTAATAAACCCTAAACCAGAGACAACCAAATCTTCCCCATATTTTACTTGATAAGTTGTTTTATTTAAATCCTTTAAATCGTCCTTATTACTAGAATTAAGAAGTCTTTTAACCTTTAAGTCATTAGATACATATAAAGTAAAACTATTCTTGACACCATCAACATAATCAATTCTTAAAAAGTCTTCGATAATAATAGATTGATTTTTACGAATTTGATAAGTTTTAGGTTTAATTTCTTTCACTGGAGAAATTTTCTTTACCATTTTAGGAGAAACAATATTTAAAATAGAACCGTTATCAATAAGACCTGGAGTATCAACCAATGTTAAATAATCATTAATTTCAATCGTAATAGTATTTAAAGTTGTAGAAGGAAGTGGAGACATAGTAATTTCTTGTGTCTTATCCGAATAATTTTTTATTAATTTATTAATCAAACTACTCTTTCCGGCATTAGTATGCCCTATAGCATAAACATTCTTGCTAGTTTGATAATATTTTATTCTTTTAAGTAAATAGTCAATATTATAATTTTTATTAACACTAACGACAATAATCTCTTCGAAATTCAAATTCATATCTTTAAAATATTGGATGAGTTTTTCTTCTTTTACGGATTTTGGCAAAGCATCTTTTTTATTTAAAACCAAAATCATCTTATTTGGAATAAGTTCTCTTACTTTAACAAGATCCTTATCCACATTTAATAAATCTGTAATATATAAAACTAAATCTTTAGTCTCGCCAACACTTTTTAAAATAGATAAGTACTCCTCATTAGATTTCGCAATAGTCTGATATTCACCATAATTTTTCATACGAAAACATCTCTGACAAATATCGTTTTCCAAACTAGTCGTATAGCCTTCCTGCAATATATTTTCATCTTGTAATATCACACCACAACCCATACACTTCTTTTCACTAGTCATAATAATTACCTCTCTTAAATTCACCTTTTTTTTCATATCTGCGAATAATTTTATCTTCCCAATATCGATTAAGACCTGTAATTTTTAAATCTTTCTTACCTAAAGGATCAACTAAAATAGTCATAATTCTAAATCTTTTCCCTGCCAAAACATCTGTAACAATTTGATCGCCTATCATAACCATTTCTTTTTTCTTAAGATTATATTCTTTCTTGATTTTCTTTAATCCTCTAGTAGATGGTTTCATAGACCAAGCTACTCCACCAACACCCAAATCCTCCATATAAGGTTTAATACGTCTTTTATTATTATTAGATGCAATAAATATTAGAAAATCTTTTTGTAAACTTTTTATCAACTTTTTCGTATTTCTAGGACACTTCTCATGTTCAATTAATCCAAGAGTATTATCCAAGTCGAAAACAAGGCAACGAATGCCTTTTTCCTTTAGTTTTTGATAATCAATATCGAAAATATTTTTCCGATACATCGTAGGTTTAAATATACCCATAATACCACCTACTAACCATTATACACTACTTTTTTTATTTAGTCTAATTATTTACTCGTTGCGTAACCATATCTGTAAATGGAGTAATAGCTTCAAATGTATAACCATTTGCCTGACCATAATCAATAATTTTACCAATCGCATCTTTAGTAACTACTTTAATATCGTGCATTAACACCATATTAACTTTATCATGAGAAAGTTTAGAAGTAACAAAATCAGCTATTTCATCAGCATTAAATTTTCCACCTTCAGCATCTCTAGAATCAATATTCCAATCATAATAACGATACCCTCGATTAACTACTTCTTTAGTTAGAAAGCTCATAATACCAGGTGTATATCTCTTACTAATGGTATTACTAGACCCACCCGGAAAACGAATAATCATAGACCGCTCTCCAGTAATTTTCTCAACTCTATCAGAAACAATCTTTAAATCATTAAAATAAGAATCAATGGAACCATAAACAATAGAATAATCATGACTAGCCGTGTGAAGTCCAATAGAATGTCCTTCAAGATAAGCTCGTTTAATTAGATCATCAGGTCCACCACTCGTTACAAAGAACGTTGCTTTCACACCTTTCTCTTTTAAAACATTCAAAATAATATCAGTAGTACCACTTCTAGGACCATCATCAAAAGTAAGATAAATAACTCCCTTTTTCATAGGTTCCATCACAATAACCCTCTGTACCACCTTAGTAACATTCCCAGCTTCATCTATCGCTTTATAAATTCTCTGATATTCACCCACTTTACCAGTATCAACCTTACCAGTAATTTTAACTTCAACATCACGAGAGCAATTGTCACTCACTTGATAAGTAGAATCAGAAAACTTATCTCCCACCATCAACATGACTGTCTCAGGAGAATCTAAAGTTAACTTCGGTTTTTCTACATCTTTATAAATTACTTTTCTCTCAACAACAGTACGATTACCAAAAGTATCTCTCACTTGATACCTCATAACATTACCAGTCTCTTTTACAGTAACTAAATCCGTAATATCTCCATCATAATTATCAATGGCTTTATAATCATCAAATAAATATTTAGAATTAGGACAAATATATAATGTATTCTTATCTGTAGTAAATTCTATTTTAGGCTTCTTATTATCTACGACTTTAACAATTCTAGTTTTAGAGGTAGTTCTCCCCTGATAAGAAACTGTGTAAGTAATAAGATACTCCCCCAATTTTTTAGGATTAACTTTCCCAGTAACTTTAACAGAGTCAGTAATATTTTTTCCTTGATAACTAGATAAATAACCAGCTTCCCTATACTTTCCCTGATAAGGAACAGTAACAACACTAGTCCCCTTCAACTCAATTCTAGGAAAAAACAACATTTTATAAGAAGACAATAAACATATACCAATAACTAAGAATAAAAAACAAATACAGATTTTTTGAAACAAAATATAAGATAATCTCTTTTTCTGTAAAGCATTTAATTTTCCATCCAAATTAGAAGGCTTATAATAACGTTGCAACAATTTTTTTCTACCCATATTATCACTCTCACTACCATAATTATACTAAAATTAAATATTAGTGTCTATAATAGTATTATATATCATATTGCTTATCTTTAATAAATTCTCTTAAAATTTTTGTAAGGGCACGCTTTTCAATTCTAGAAACATAGCTCCTAGAAATATGCAACTTTTTAGCAATTTCTTTCTGAGTCTCTTCATCATGATCATAAAGACCATATCTACGTATTAATATTTCCCTTTCTCTAGGAAGTAAAATTTTCATATACCTTTTTAGTAATACAATATGATCTTTCATATTGATATCTTCAACAAAATCAGGCTTTGGACTCTTTAATACATCTTGTATAGCAATTTCATTTCCATCTTTATCAAAACCTACTGCCTCATTAATAGAAATATCCTTACTATATTTATTATTACTGCGAAAATACATAAGTATCTCATTTTCAATACACCTAGCACAATAAGTAGTAATTTTTACACCTTTATCACGAGAAAAGCTATCTACTCCTTTAATAAGACCAATAGTACCAATACTAATTAAATCATCTGCATCCCCATTTTTAGGATCAAACTTTTTCACAATGTGTGCAACAAGTCTCAAATTATGTTCAATTAACTGATTACGGGCATCCCTATCCCCATTTTCCTTCTTTAAAATATATTCTTCTTCCTCTTTAGAAGTAAGGGGTTCAGGAAAAACCTCATTAGAATAAGATCCTGTAAAGCAAAAAAAATCTTTTAATATAGAAAACAATTGAAAAAACATATAATCACCTACTGAATTATATGTTTTCACTTGTCGAATTATAAAGTTTTTTGCCTCACAGGAGAAATCTGGGTACGAATCTTCGTAATTGCTTCCCTCATATGTGCACTTCTTGTTTGCAAATAATCAGTACCAAAATCTATTCCCTTTAATCTCTCTTCTGTATCATAAATAGAAAGCTCTAATTCTTCTAAATCTCCAAAATCAGGTTTTCTTCTAGATAAATAAGGTTGATTTCTAAGTAAAACAATTCCACCACATACACCTAATCCAATGAAAGTTGTAATAGCAACAGAAATAATACCAGAATGTTCAAGATAACTAGGAAGAGAACCAACTGCAAAAGCTAATGCCCCTGTAACAACATCTGCTTCAAACTGTTCTTTCTTTTCAGGCATATCAGAAAGAAAATCATATTTTAACTTTTCTTCATCATATTTTCTTTGGAGATTTTCTCCTTCCATGGCATATTTATTAATCATACGTTGATTAGAAACTAAAGCTTTTTCTAAACATCTTTTTTTCTCTTTTAAAAGATCTAACTCTCGCATAAAAACCTCCTGTATCTAATTATCTAATTTTCCCTTTAACAAGAGAATTTATTTGAGAATCCATGGCAAACACTTCATCTCCATACTCTTCTGCTTCATGACGCATAATCTCTCTAGCACCAAAAGTCCCCTTCTTACGTTCACTAACATCATAATGTTTCATCTCAAAATCCAAAAGATCCCCAAGCATTGCTTTTTTCTTTAAAGAATAATAAGTCATAGGAGTCTTAATCATAGAACCAATAACACCTACAATAGGACCAACAATAAAAGGTATAAAAGGTACTCCACCAGTAACTAAAACCGCTCCCAAAGATGCTCCAAAACCTATACACCCCTCATTAATAACATTACCTAAAATTTTTTCAGGAACAGATTCACAAAAATCACTAAATTTCTGAAGTTGATCTAATTGAGTCTGTTGCTCCACATACTTATCACTCAATTGATCATATCGTTTAATATAATTATTAGCTTTTGCTTCTAACAATATTTTTTTATCAAGTAATTTCTGCCTTTGTTGTTTCAAAGAAAGAATTTCTTCACTTCTAGTCATAAGCCCACCTCTTTAAATTTCGACTATTATAACATAGAAGAGAAAGAAAATCAACGAACTGTTTTATGAAATACCTTTTGCATAATTGTATTCTTGGTAGCAAGTAAAAATTCCTTATTCATCAAAATAGAATAAATAACTACTACAATAAGACTCAAAATATCTAAATAGATATTACGTTGATAATAAATAACAATAGCAAAAGTAAATATTAAAATTGTTTTAATAAGAAGTCCCTTTTCATAAGTAATATTAATGTATTTCTTTAAATCAAAATGACGATAAACCATCATAACTAAATAAGAAACTGCTGTAGATAAAGCGGCAGCAAAAAGTCCTATAAAATGAATCAACCCAATATTTACAACTATATTAATAACCGCCCCAATAATAGAAGTCATAGCAACCTGTTTCGTCATCTTTTTAGCAATATAAACTGCACTATATAAACAAATAACAACATTAAATACTGCACCCAAAATTAGAATTGGTATATAGTAATAAGCATCATCATAACTATGATTAACTAATAAAGGAAATACAAAAGGCATACAAGCAATCATACCTACACCTAAACAAGTAAATAATTTCGTAACTGTATTAGAGATATCAGAAAAGAATTGATCCCTGTCAGGGCTATTAATATGTAACGCTGCCGACTCACTCCAAGATAAATTAAAGATTCCTAATAAACTAGACAAAATAGTAGGAAATTTATTACTAACAGCATAAATACCATTGGCAGCAGCACCTAAAATAGCCGTAATAATAGTACGATCAGAAACATTCACAATCCACCAACTAATTCCATTAGGAACAAGTGGAACAGAATACTTATACATTTCTTTAATCAATTTTTTATCTTTCTTCTTAAAATCAATATATTGCCACATCTTAAGACGGATAAATAAGTAAAGAGCCCCTAATCCATTAGCAATGGCCATAGAAGTAATCATACCAAAGGCCCCAAGTTTAAATACAACAATAAGTAAGATATTCAAAAGAATTGTACTAACACCAGTAATAATACAACTAATAGCATAATCAAGTGTTCTACCTACACCTCTAGCAATCTGTAAAAAGTTTCCTGAGAAAGTACAAATAACAATATCAAATAGAATAAGAAAACGATAATCAAACTTCCAAAAACAAGTAACGATTAAGTATCCAATAATAAATATAAATAAAGAAAAAAGTAAAATAATAAAATTATTACTAAAAACTCTCTTCGTTTCCTTTTTATCTTTACGACAATCTACTAAATAACGAAAAACACTCATTTCGAGTTCCATAGTAATAATAGGAACAATTAAAGTAACATATGTCGTAATTAAATCAACAAATCCATATTCCTCTGTTAATAAATAACTAGTATATAAAGGAAGTAATAGAAATGAAATTAACTGAGTACAAACTTTTCCTGCAAAAATAATAATCGTATTTTTAGCCAATTCTTTCTTTTTGTTCATAATCTATCTCCTTCAACTTTTTTCTAAATAATAAGTAATATAGTCCTACTCCTACACTTGCTCCAATAGTATCTAGCAAAACATCACTAACTTGTCCACTTCTACCAGCAACAAATAACTGATGGGCTTCGTCACTACAAGCATATAAAAATGCTAAAAAAATAGATAACAGTATCAATTTACGAATAGGGATTGAAAACTCCCGTAAGAAACTAATTAAAGTAATTCCTAATACAAAATAAATGAAAAAGTGTGCTGCTTTTCTAACCGGAACAAAAAACAACTCTACAATATGTTGTTGCTGTTGACTGGTTAAATCAAAACCTAAAAAAGACGTGACCTCAAGAATAACACCTTCACTCTTTCTTGTAGATTCGCTAGAATTATCCATAGAAAAAGAAAAAATAATAACCATACATAATATCACAATACATCCCTTAATAATCTTTTTTACCACTTTATCACCTAAATATAATAATAACATAAAAAGCGAATAAAATCTATTCGCTTTATTTTGTTGAACGATTATTAACCATTTTTAAAGTTTTTTGAATAGCTTTTGGTTTAGCATTCTCTTTAGTATTCATAAAGTCTTTTGTATATGCTGGGAAAAGTTCTCCTCTTTCTTCATAAGATAGTCCATTTTCTAATTCGAAGTCTCTTAACCATAATGCTGCATCGCTCATTGCTTTTAATTCTCTACGTTTCTTTTCTGACAATTTAGCATGATTTGAATAAACTTCATCCTCGGCTTTTTTCATTTCTGTCTTTATAATCTCAGGTGTTGCTCCTTCTAATTTCATAGCATCTTCAAGTCCATCAAGTCGCTTATCTAAAGAAGTAGTATAATAATCATTTGTACGAACAGCATCCATTTTAGGATCAGGTCCCCAAATTTTTTCATCATTTTTATCACTGGCAGAAATTAAAGCATACCCCGTACCAGCTACTACAATAGCGGAAACAATAATATTTACACCTGGAATAAAATTAAATAAAAATTCTACTGTTTTTCTAACAGGGCCTTTTTTCTCCTGTGAACGATTATAAAGCTTATTAACATATCCTCTATCCTTTGCTTTTTTAGCGACTAATAAAGAACATGCCGTATTAACTCCCATTGTAGCTAAACCACTAATAATAATAAATTCTAACATACTATCCTCCCTTTCAGTAGCATTTATACTAACATAAACTTTAAATTAAATCAATCAAAAACCTATATTTGTACCCATCAGTGAAAGAAAAAGAGCACTAATTAGTAACTCCTTCTCTTATTTTTCTATTAGCAACAGCTTGATATGCTTCCTCTTCATCATTAAAGTAAATTGTTTCAGTCTTTAATTTTTGATAAGTCTCATTACCTTTCCCAAGAATTAAAACCATATCTTTTTCTCCCGCCATATCAATGGCCTTCTGTATAGCCTCACGTCTATCAATTACTATTTCATAATTATGATAAGTATCTTTTACAGTTTTAACGATATCATCACAAATAACTTTAGGATCTTCACTTCTAGGATCTTCATAAGTAAAGATAGCATGTGTCGCATTTTTAACCACAACTTCTCCTACCTGTGGACGCTTAATATAGTCTCTCTCCCCCGCTTGACCAATGACAACTATACTACGATTAATATCTAAGGTATGTACAAAATTTAAAAGCTTTGTAATACCATTAGGAGTATGCGCATAATCAACCATAACATAATATGGTGTATTTGTATTTAATAAATCAAGTCTACCATTAATAGTTATATTCTTAATACGAGCTAATGCTTTCTCCATAGAAACACCAACACAAAGAGCTGCTAAAAGTCCTGCTGCCAAATTATAGACATTAAAATCTCCTAATAATGGACTATCTACCTCAATTACTTCATCCCTGTATTTAAAATGAATCATTGTATGTGTAGGATATGCTTTAAAATCAACAATTTGTAAAGTAACATCCTCCTTCATACCATAAGTGACTACTTTTCCATTACAAATAGATTTAATCTGTTCATAATAAGGATCATCCATATTTAACACGCAATAACCATCTTTTTTTGTCTGTTTAAATAACTGTTCTTTACATTGTACATAATTTTCAAAACTTCCATGAATATTTAAATGTTCAGAAGTGATATTTGTATACACACTTAAATCAAATTGTATAGTCTGAAGTCTATTTCTAAAGAAAGCTTCACTACTTGCTTCCATTGCCACATACTTACACCCACAATCCAAAAATTCTTTAAAATAAGCATAAAGCAAATGAACATCTGGAGTGGTATTAGGATTATCGCCTGTAAATTTAGCACAGCTTCTACCATTTGTACCAATATAACCACAAAGATCATTGCCGATTAATGTTTGCATAATCGTTGCTGTAGAAGTCTTTCCATCCGTACCAGTAATACCTAAAACTTTTAATTTTTGATCGGGATAATCATAAAACTTCTGACATAAATAAGGAAGTTCTCGATTAGTATCAGGTACTTTTACAACTGGAACACCAATATCCCCAACATCACGAGATACTACAACAGCACTAGCACCATGGCTTATAGCATCTCCAATAAATTCATGACGATCAGCAGTAACTCCCATCGTACAAACAAATAAATCTCCAGGTTCACATTCCTTAGAGTTAATCTTAATTGCTTTAATAGTTACATCCTCACTAACACCAGGATATAATTCACTAAGTTTTTTCATATTATCACCCAAAATCATTATACAGTAAAGAAAGACAAAAAAAAAGACTTTTTCTTGCTATCTTCAAGCATTTATTCTAAAATGTAAGAGGGTGAAAGTTATGAAAACATTTATTGCAGGAGCTGGCAGTGATTTAGGAGTTCATATCGATGGAGCTCATCTAGGACCAGTTCAATTAATGAACGACTTAAAAGGTTTTTATAAAGGAGAAAGTTTTTCTCTAGTACAAGATGAAAATATTATAAAAAGTAGAAATTTATCAGACTTAAGAAAAAATGATTATGAAATTGATAAGTTTAATACAAAACTATATCAAGCCATTTTAGAAAAAGTAAAAGATGGCTACTTTCCTATTACTATTGGAGGAGACCATTCTATTGCTGTTGCAAGTGCTTTAGCTAGTGCCAAAGTACATGAAAACATTGGTATTATATGGTTCGATGCTCATACGGATTACAACACTTTCGATACCACTGTCACAGGAAATATTCATGGACTTCCTCTAGCAGCAATTACAGGATATAAAAATGGAGAATTAAGATACTTCCATGACGGAAATATTATTCAACCTTCAAAAGCAGTTGTAGTAGGTGCTAGAAGTATTGACGACTGGGAAAAAGATAACGTCAAATATTCTGGTATTACCGTGTTCACTACCGAAGACATTAAAGAAAAAGGTGTAGAAGCAGTTGTAGAAGAAGCATTTAGAATTGCTGGAGAAAAAACAAAAGGAATACATATTAGTTATGATTTAGATTTACTAGATCCTGAAGTGGCTCCTGGAGTATCCGTACCAGAATTTGATGGAATCTCAGAAGAAGAAGCAATGAAAATCAACGAACTAATCATGAAACATCTAGATCAAGTTGTTTCCTATGATTTAGTAGAATTTAATCCTCTTAGAGACCAAGATAGAAAAACAGAGCAAATTGCCATCAATCTACTAGCACAAATAATAAGAGCGGTAGAAAATTTAAAAAAACTGCCAGAAAAAAAATATTAAAAAGATAGCTTTAAATACAAAGCTATCTTTTATTTTCTTACCGTTGCTCCTCGTTTTCTTGGTTGCATACTTTTCTGTCTTACCTTGCCTCGCAAAGTATCATTAGATACAGTAATTTTCTCTTCGACAGCTTTGGCCTGTAATTCAATCAATTTAGCATAATCAATAGTAGTATGCATATTAGGTATACCCATAAAACCATCCTCTCTATAATCAAAGTATACTCCAAAAAAGAAAAAAGTTCACGAATTTCGCAAACTTTATTAATAATTCCTATCTCTTAAGAACGGAGGCAAATCAAAGTCTCCATCATCACCAGAAGAATCATTAGAATCTAACATCTCTGGAGCTTTTTCAACCGAAGCACTTCTTCTAGTTGGTGCAGCATTACTAAATACTGGTTCTTTTACTTCTGGCTGTGATGCTTTCTTATCAAATCCAGTAGCAATTACAGTAACGATAACTTCATCAGATAAGTTTTCATTAATAACTGAACCAAAGATTGTATTAATATCAGTATTTGCAGCGTTACGAACAACTTCAGCAGCTTGTTCAGCTTCAAATAATGTTAAGTTAACTCCACCTGTAATATTGATAATAGCATCTGTAGCTCCTGTAATTGGAGTTTCAAGAAGTGGAGATGAGACAGCTTGTTTAGCAGCTTCGATTGCTCTGTCTTCTCCCATACCAATACCAATACCAATAATTGCGTGACCACTCTTCTCCATAACTGCTTTAACATCAGCAAAGTCCAAGTTAACAAGACCTACAACAGCAATCAAATCAGAAATAGATTGAACACCACGACGAAGTACATTATCAACTTCTTTGAATGCCTCTAACATTGGAGTAGTCTTATCAATAATTTCTCTTAATCTATCATTTGGAATAACAATTAAAGTATCTACATGTTTCTTTAACTCATCAATACCCTTTAATGCATTATCCATTCTTCTTTTTCCTTCGAATGAGAATGGTTTTGTAACAATAGCAACGGTCAAAGCACCTAATCCTTGTGCAATCTCTGCAACAATAGGAGCAGCACCAGTACCAGTACCTCCACCCATTCCACAAGTGATAAATACCATATCTGCACCAGCTAAAGCATCTTCTATTTCTTTCTTAGACTCTAAAGCTGCTTCCTTACCAACTTCTGGCTTAGCTCCTGCGCCAAGTCCATCAGTTAAAGAAGCTCCAATTTGAATTTTAACATCAGCTTTAGAAGAATTTAATACTTGTAAATCTGTATTAGCAGCGATAAATTCAACACCTTTTACTCCTGACTCTACCATTCTATTAACAGCGTTACCACCGCCGCCACCTAAACCAATAACTTTAATTTTGGCTAATTGATCTAATTCTAATCCACCTATCATACCTAGTCCTCCTTAGTTATCAAAAAAATGTCCAAATACTTTACTAATAATATTATCATTATTTATCGTCTTATCGTCAGGAGACATCAACAACTGGACATCACTTTCTGATATCATACTGACATTCTTCCCCCGTAAAGACATTTTATCATCAAAATATCGTACCGCGCCAACAACACTACTATATCGATTATGTCTTAGACCCATTGTACTAATATTACATACCTTAGCCGATATACCGAAAACAGACTCCACCAAATATTGAAATCCTGCTAACTCGCTAAGGCCACCTGTTACTATTATATAACGTATTTCCCTATTTGTTAAGTTTTTTATCTCTTTTTTAGCCAAATTTAAAATTTCCTCTAACCTAGCCTCTACAACTTTAGAAATCCCAACCTGAGAAATTTCTTTTTCCTCATCACCAATAGGAATAGATACAGTATCATTAGTATCTGCATATGCCTGCATACTAACAGCAAATTGCTCTTTTAACCTTCTAGAATCTTCTTCTTTAATTTTAAAAATATACGTAATATCACGATCTACATTATGACTACCAATAGGAATAACGGCATTCTTAATTTGAATACCTTTATTAAAGACAGAAACATTAGTAGATGCTTCTCCTATATTAATAATAGCACCAACTTCCTTTTGTAAACGGCTATTACAAACAGTATAATAATCTCCAGTAGAAGTAAAGGCCACATCCAAAGTTTCTAGACCACTAAGCTTTAACACTTCCAAAATTCTATATAAAGGCTCTTTAGGTAACGTTGCAGTTACTAATTTTACTTCCAAAAGATTTCCCTTCATTCCTTTAGGATCTTTAATATTTTCCTCTTCATCCACAGTAAAGCTAATAGGGATGGCAGTAACCAATTCCTCCTCTTCACTAATTTTTCCAACCAGAGCATCTTTAACTACCCTATTTACATCTTCTCCCGTAACTTCATCCAACACTTCAACAGAACCAACTGCAATATCAAAGGAACATCCAGTAGGTGGAACAACAGCAATTACATTGACAATCTTAATACCTAGCATATCATTAACCTTTTTCAAAGCCACCCTTACACTAGAAACACATTTTTTAATATCCGCAACTTCACCTTTAGAAATACCATCACTTGGACTATGAACAGATGCCAAAACATGAAACTTATCATGAAGTTTTTCTAATACAACAATCTTAATACTATCAGTACCCAACTCAATACCTGTATATACCTGACCCATGTAAGCATCTCCCATCTTAAAAATTATTATACTATAAAAGAAAAAAAACTCCAAGAGTTTTCATAGAATTAATTTTTATAATAAACATTAAAATCTCGCCACGAATCCACTTTCTTATAATGTTTTATAACGTAATCGACTACAACCTTATCAAACTGATTATATAAAGAAAAATCATGATAAGAAGCCATATCAACTAAGATATAAACATCCTCCATTTCTTTTACCCTTTCAATCATTTTATAACTACCACGATACCCATAATTTCCATACATTAAAACATCAAAATAAGTAATCGGATGATCTCTACTAATATCGTATTGTACCATATATTGAGTAGAACCATAAGACAGTATTAACTTTCTTTCAAATTTATCAAAAAACTTAAAGTTATCTAAAGCCCTCTGATAATCATAACTAGAATTTAAAGTATACTGGAATTTTGGAATCTTAGTAGAAAATACAGGTTTTAGTAAATAACTTAAATAACTAAAAATAAAGATACTGACAATAATAGATAAAACAAGCGCTAATCGACCAAAATAATCTTCATACTTTGTAATGAATGGTAATAATTGAAGGACAAAGCAAAAAATATAAAGCGAAAAATGATGTAGATCAAAAAGAGGAATAACAAAACTAACCCCTATTAATAAATAATAGTTTTTAATATCTTTCTTTCTTTTAAGTGTAATCCAAAGTTGAATACAAAACAAAAGAATACTAAATAAAAAATAAAATGAAAAATGAAATCCATTCTTTGATGAAAAATCAAACAAGCCAAAAAGGCATAAATCAAAGAACGGATATAAGGCTTGCTGAAATAATAAATAAATAAGAAAGATAAAACAAGGAATAAAAGTCCCCACTATTCTTCTTAAAATCTTACGAATATCCCTACGATAAAAAATAAGTGCTGGAATAACAAGCATAACTCCTACCGTTTGTTTACTCAAAATAGCACACCCAAGAATAAAACCAATAAAATAATCTTTATGTGGAAACTTTTCTTCCAAATAAATTAAGAAAATTAAAAAAAACAAAGCCAAAAAATTATAAGTAGCATTAAAGGCAAAAAAAGCAAATAAACAAACACTAAGTAAAGCAATATAACTTTTCTTTCCATACACCTCATACAATAGATAAAAAGCTATTGTTAAAAGTAGACTTTGCTCTAGGGCAAACATTAAATAATTATCCCAAAGGAATAAACCTAAGGACATGATAAAGGCATAAAGAGGAGTAGAAACCATATTAAAATCAAGATAAGGAATCTCCCCCATCACAATGGCATGACTAAACATATAATTGTTAACAGAATCTCCATAGGTATTAGAAAAACCAAAAAACTCTACGATACAAAACATAAATAGAAAAATAAATATATAACGTACCCATTTTTTCATACTTCTACTCCTCTTCTAAAACATATACATCATAAAAGCCAATACTATCTACTTTAACACCATAATCCAAAAGATATTTCAATGCCTGTTGATCAATCTGATTTCCAGAATTATACTCACTAGAATCAACAATAAATAATGTGTTATCCATTTTTTTAATCTGCTTTAATAACCAATCACTGCCATGATATCCTAAATTGCCTTGATTAATCAAATCAAAATAATTACAGTCTTCATCTTGAATAATTTTAAAATAATAAGCATCGGGAACCACGTACATAATGTTTTTATTCCGATGTTTTGAAACGTACTTTAACACTTGATTTGTGAATCGATAACTACTAGGCTTAATATAACGATATTCAAAATGATTTAAATCATTAGGATAATTTTCAATATCAAATTGATTAAAATTTGCCATCAGTCCTCCAAGAAATAAAATAGAAACAATACTAAAAGCACTATAACAAAGATATCTTTTTTGAATCCTAGATAACACAAGAAGCAAAAATGCAAAAAAAGCAAGGAAAAAGTGATACAAATCGATAATAGGAATAACAATACTATAAAAACATAAAACATAATAATTAGAAATATCCTTTTTATCTTTTTTAATAAAATATATAGTAAAAGAAAGCATAATCATAAATAATATTCCAAAAACATTAAAGACCTTTTGATTACCAGTAAAATCCAATAAACCAAATACACACAAATTAAGAAAAGCTAAAAAATTTTTGTTAATTAATAAATAGATAACAAAAACAAAAATTGGAAGCAAAAAACCTAGGATTCGCTTTAATAATACTTTTTTATCTTTCCAAAAAAAGATAATAGTAGGAAGAAGCAAGAACACTCCAACTGTCTGTTTGGTCAAAACAGAAATTCCTAAAAGAATGCCAATGAAATAATGAACAACATCACCTTTTGCATTCACAAAATTCTTTTCCAAGTAAACTAAAGAAACTACAATTACCAACAAAAACAGACTATAATTAGGAGCGGAAATATTAACAGGAAAGAAAAGAAAGAAAAAGAATATCCACATTTTATCATGATACATTTTTTCTAGTAAAACAAAGCATCCTGTTAAAATAATAGCATTAGCAACGTGAAAAACAATCATACTAGAACCAAAAATATAAAATGGTAAAGACATAAGAAATGGATAAAAAGGTGTAATCACCATATTAAAGTCCAAATATGGAACTAATCCTCGATATAAGTTATTAGCAAAACCATAATTCCAAACTTCATCCAAATTAAGTGGTGAACATAGTAAATTAAATATTAATATAATGAAAAAGATAAAACTAAACTTTATAACTTTCCTCATCATTAATCACCTACTTCTCTTTCAAATAAGCTGTATATCGGCCAACCTTCTTTAATTTACGATAATTTTCTATAACATAATAAGCTAAATCTTTATAATATTGTTGATTATAATTATCATCTTCTAAAATATTTTTATCAATGAGAATAACACTGTCAGTTGGTAACTCCTCAAATTTTTGAATCATCATCTCCATACCATGGTAGCCATAATTTCCATAATTAGGTAAATCAAAATACGTAATATCTAAATCATTAGTAATCTTATAAAAATAATTTTCAGTACCTAAACCAAATAAGATAACTGGTTCTTTCCAATCTTCCATAAATTTTTGAATTTCTTCATAATGCTTTTTATCACTATCTTTTAAATATCGCAAAGGATAATTAGGATAATTTTGAAAATGATATACGCCACCACGAAAACTGAAAGTAATAAAAGTCCATAAACCAGCTAAAAATACCAAAAATACCAAAACATAAAAAGTAACATTCTTACAAATAAATTTACTATAGTAAAGAAATAAACACATTGTAAGAAAAAGAAAAAAAGATAGATGATAAGCATCGAACAAAGGATAAACAAAAAGACTAGAAATCAAAACATAATAAGGAAAAATATCCTTTTTTTGTTTAAAGATACGAAAAATAACATAACCCATACAAAGAAGAAATGGCACCCATAACCAATATTCCATAACAGTACTATTTTCTCCAGCAAAATCAAACAATCCTAATATGCACAAATTGATAAATTCAAAAAAACTATGGCTAATAAATAAATAAAACACAAATACACTTATAGGGATAAGAAGTCCTAAAATCCTTTTTCCTATTTTTTGAAGTTGTCTTAAATAAAGGAGACTTGGCAAAAAGAATAAAACACCTAAAGTATGTTTAGTCAAAATCATGAGACCTAATAAAAAACCTATCAAATAATCGCTTTTTTCTTCTATTTCACAATAAATAACAAGAATTAATAAAAATAATAAAATAAAATTATACCCAGGAAAAAGTATTGTAACAATAGGAATAGGAAAACCTAAAAATACAATTGGTAATAATAAACTCCATTTATTATCCAATAGTTTGAAAAGCACTATAAAAAATAGTACTACAAAGATAGATTGTACAATATAATAAAACAAAAAAGATTTAGAAATAAATAAAAAAATAGAATATAAAAAAGGAGAAAACAAAGGAATAATTAGATTATAGTCTGCATAAGGAACTTCCCCTCTAGTGATAGCATAACTAAAACCGTAATTAACAATAGTATCACCAAAAAACAAATTATAAGCTATCAAGAAACTATATAAAACAAAGAAAAACAAAAAAATAAACGGTCCATACTTTTTCAAAAATAATCGCATACTCTACTCCATAATCTGGAAATGATTTCCATTGTCTAAATAAAGAATACCTTTTCTATTTTCCAATTGACTTAAAACATCGTTATAATAATTAATCATATCAAACTTAGTTAACGTTAAATACACCATATTTCCATCATCCATATACAATAAGAAGCGATCTTTATCATAATCATTAGGTTGATATTCAATATCAGAAATTTTACCTAAAATATCCTTTTTAATATTAGCCATTCCTTTAATAAAAGACTGATATTTATTATCTGGAACATAGTTAATTAATCTTGGAATACGAAACAAATCAATCCGATCAGAAACACTAACCTTCTCCTTATCGGAAAAGACTACGGTATTATTTGTATTATTAATAAATAATGGTTTATTCTCATCAATATTAAACACTAAAATATGAAAGAATTTTCTTTCGACCTTAGCTTCAGAAATATAAGGTGAATTTTCTAATTTTCTCTCCATATTACTAGTAGAAGACATCCAAAAACTAGGATAATCTTTTACTTCAGCTAATTCCAAAATATAATCATCATTTAAATAAGTAGTATTTTCTACAATTAAATTTAAACTAGGAAGTTTTAAGAAAAAGTACACAACAAAAGATAGTCCTCCTAATACTAAAAGCACTATAAGGCATGGTAATAATTTTATTTTTCTTTTTTTTACCAATTTCTTAGCCATGTACATTACTCCCAATTTACAAATTCTTGTTCAACTTTTAATTCAACCTGACAATGTTCCTTTACTTTTTCTTGTACATACTCAATTAAATTTTTGATATCTTCACCAGTAGCATGGTCATAGTTAATAATAAAATTAGCATGTTTTTCACTAACTTTCGCACCACCAATAGAATATCCTTTAAGTCCTGCATCATCAATCAATTTCCATGCAGACATACCTTCTGGATTACGAAAAACAGAACCAGCAGACGGATAATTTAAAGGTTGAGATTCCAATCTTCTCTTACGCCTATCTTTAATAACTTCTTCTATCGCGGACTTATTCCCCTTATCTAAACGTAATACAGCCTCTAAACAAATATAACCGGGATGCGTTTTTAAAAAAGAAGTTCTATAATGAAAGTTCATTTCTTTATTTTCAAGCTTAATTACTCTAAGATCTGGTGTCAAAACAGTAACATCTTGAACGATATATCCCATATCACTCTTATAAGCACCAGCATTCATAAAAACAGCGCCACCAACAGTTCCAGGAATCCCACTTGCAAATTCTAATCCGGCAAGACCTCGTCTCGCAGCTTGCATAGAAAGCTTTACCAAAGAATAGCCTGCTCCAACACGCAATTTATAAGGAGTAAGAAACTCTAGTTCATTAAACTCATCCAATCGAATAATAATACCATTATAGCGCTTACTACTAAATAACAAATTGGATCCAAAGCCAACAACTTTAAAATGAATATTATTTACTTTTAATAATTGCAAAACCTTTTTTAAACATTCTGTATTTTTGGGATAAACCATAGCGGACGCAATCCCACCTACACGATAAGTAGTATATTTATCAAGAGATACTTCTTTCTCTATTTTACCTATATTCATCTTTTCTAATCGTTCAATAATTTCTTTCATTCTATTCACCAACTAACTTTTGAATCTCCCCATATATTTTAGTAAGAGAATCCTTCACACCAAACGATTCACTTGCTTTTTTCATAGAAAAATATAATTTTTTATCAGATAAAATAGTATCTATTTCATGACACAATCTATCAGGAGAGAAATCTTTTTCTTCTAAAATCTGGCAGGCACCTGCATCTTCTAACTCCTTCGCATTCATATATTGATGATTATGAGTAACATAAGGAGAAGGAACTAAAATAGAAGGTAATCCAATCCCTGTAATCTCGGAAATAGTAGAAGCACCTGCACGTGATACCATTAAATCTGTATCTTTCATAATCTGAATTAATTCTTCCGTAAATGGAAGTAAAACAACGTTTTTAGGCAAATCAACATCTTTATAATCATCATAGTATGCCTTACCCGTAATAACTAATACTTGATAATTTTTACCACCAAAATGAGCAATTGTCTCTTTCAATTTTTTAGTCATAGTAGTAGAACCTAAAGACCCCATAACTACAAGTACTAATTTTTTAGAAGCAGAGAAGCCAAGCTTAGTTTTAGAAACTTTTTTAATTGTCAAAATTTCTTCACTTCTAGGATTTCCTGTATAAACCGTCTTTTTCTTAGGAAAATACTCCATACTTCCAGGTAGAGAAACACAAATAGTATCCACAAATCTAGATAAAAATTTATTAGAAAGACCAGGAATAGAGTTTTGCTCATGAATCATTGTTTTAATATGCATTTTATGTGCCGCATATAATACAGGAGCTGTAATATATCCACCGACTCCAATAACAATATCAGGCTTAAATTCACGAATCACCTCTTTAGATTTATGAATTGCTTTATAAAATTTTTGAAGAACAGAAAAATTAGAAAAAATATTTTTTCTATTTAATCCTTGTATTTCAATACCAACAAAAGGAATACCGCGAGCTGGAACAATATCTTTTTCCATACGATCCGTAGTACCAATATATAAAATTTCACTATTTTTATCTTTTTCCTTAATTCTCTCAATAATGGCCAATGCAGGATAGATATGCCCTCCAGTACCTCCTGCTGCTACAATTACTCTCATCCTCTTCACATCCTAAATTACTAAATTTTATTCAAAACGGTTAAAACATATCCCTAAATGATAAGAAAATTATACCGCATAACACCAAATAAGTAAATAAAGTTAACCGTTTTTTAACCGATATATTTACGATAGACGATACAATTTACAGGTTATTAGAAAATATACCAACATACTAAAATAAACATTGTTATTATCGAAAATGTATGTTAAACTATCAGCAACAAGAAAAGAGGGATACTATGGCAAGTGTTGGAATCATCGCCGAATATAATCCATTTCATAATGGACATTTATATCAAATACAAGAAATAAAAAAGAAATATCCAGAAGATACTATAGTAATTGCTATGAGCGGAAACTTCACTCAACGAGGAGAACCAGCTATTATCGACAAATGGACTAGAGCAAATCTTGCAATTCTTGCTGGAGCTGACCTAGTAGTAGAAATCCCCTATCATTTCGCCACTCAAAGTGCTGACTATTTCAGTTATGCAGGAATTACTCTTTTAGAAAAACTAAAAGTAGAAAAATTAGTTTTCGGTAGTGAATCTAATAATATTGATGACATCACTGAAATCGCAAAAGCAGAATTAGAAAATGAAGACTTCGATAAACTAGTAAAAATATATTCTAAGTTTGGATATAATTACCCAACTGCTCTATCCTTGGCTCTAAAAGATTTAACAGGAAAGAAAATAGATACCCCAAATGATATTTTAGGAATTACATATATAAAAACTATTTTAAAATATAATTACAATATGAAACCCGAATCAATAAAACGAACAAATGACTATAATAGTAAAGAATTAAGTGGAACAATTAATAGCGCTACATCCATTCGTGAAAATATAGAGGATTTAGAAAAAATAAAAGAGTCTGTTCCAAAGAGTACCTATGAAATATTAAAAAAAGAAATACTTCATAAAAGAGAGGATTATTTTAATTTCTTAAAATATAAAATTATTACTGAAGAAAACTTAGAACAATATCATCTAGTCGAAAAAGATTTAGCTGTAAAATTAAAAAAAGAAATACTACACTCATCTACATATGAAGAACTAATTCAAAAAGTAAAATCAAAACATCAAACATATAGTAAAATATCACGTGCTCTACTTCAAATATTATGCAACTACACAAAAGAACAAGCAAAAGAAAATAAAGAACTAGCATATATTCGTCTATTAGCTTTCAATAATAATGGAAAAAATTATCTAAATAAATACAAAAAAGAGATATTACTCCCAATTATTAGCAAAATTTCAAAAGATAAAAATAAAATGCTAGAACTTGAACTAAACACTACTAAAATCTATACTCTACCATATAAAAATAATGAACAAGAATATAAAAAAGAATATCAATGCACTTTATATAGAAAGGAAATGAAAAATGATTAAAGAAAAAAAGAGTGGTCAATTAATAGTAATATCTGCTCCTAGTGGCTGTGGAAAAGGAAGTGTAATCAATGGGTTATTAGAAAAAAATAAAAACATGTGGCTTTCTGTTTCAACAACCAGTAGAAAAATAAGAGAAAATGATATTCCTGGGAAAACCTATAACTTTGTAACTAAGGAAGAATTCGAAAAATTAATAAAAGAAGATTTTTTTCTTGAATATACTAACTATGTAGGTAATTACTATGGAACGCCAAAAGGAACAATCAAAGAAAAACTAGATCAAGGAATAGATGTAATCTTAGAAATTGAAATCGAGGGTGCTGCTAACATAAAAAAATTAGTACCTGAAGCTATATTTATCTTCATACTTCCACCTTCACTAAAAACAATGGTAAGACGATTAAAGAAACGTGGAACAGATTCAAAAGAAAAGATATTAGAACGCTTTCATACAGCCTATAAAGAAATCAATGAAGTAACAAAATACAACTATGTAGTAGTAAATGACATTTTAGAAGATGCTATCGACAAAGTAGATTCCATTATAAAAGCTGAAAAATGTCGTGTTGATAGAATTGAAGAAGTATTTGTAGATACAAAAGAAGAAGAAATTCATGAATTACTAATGGAAGACGATAAAGACTTTGATAATGAAAATATATCTGAAAAAATAGACTAAAAAATACATTCTAACAAAGAATGTATTTTTTATTAAAATTGAATTTCTTTAACTGTTGGTTTTTCTCTCTCGGCTTCTGTCTCTGCTCTTTTTTCTTGAAACAAATTATCGATAACTTCAGGAACTTCTCTATCAATGTGTCGAAAATAAAAATGTACATAAAACATACCAGTAAAATCTAAGTTCTGCAAATCATCTAAAGGAACCTCATCAGTTTTTCCCTCTTTTAAACAAGAAGCAGTTTCTAAAAACAAATCAAAATAATGATCTTCCTGAGAAATATCATACTTTACAATGTCTGTCATATCAGCAAGAAATGTAGAAAAAGCCTCGTCATCTCTATCATAATATAACTTAATACCAGTCTGCACCCAGTTAGGAATCTTAGAAACTACATTTGCCCTTCTTTCATAAGCTTGATCAAAGTATTTTGAAAAATCGAAACCATCATCTCGTCCTTGCAAAGGTCTTTGTGAAAAAGACATAAAATCACCTCAATCATATTCTATATATATCACAATAAAAATGCAACAAAAACATGATATAATAAAAACATAGAAGGTGAAGATATGAAAGAAAGAATATTAAATTATGTACAAGAAACAGACAAAATAATAGAAAGACAAGAAAAAATAACAAAAGAAAGACTAGATTATCATTTAATACAAATAGAACAATTTCAACATGAACGCCTAATTCATCTAATTGTCACTGTATTTGTAGGAACTCTAGCAATACTTTTCTTGCTATTTGGTCTTTTAATTGAAAATATAGGGCTATTAATTGCATTTCTAGGACTACTATGTCTATTTATCCCCTATATTTTACACTACTATCTATTAGAAAATAATGTTCAAAAAATGTATTATCAATATGATAAATTAATTAACAAAAAATAATTACCTCACAAGTAATTATTTTTTTGTTAATGACCAAGAACCTTTAGCACATTCAACAACATATCGTTCTATAATATTTTTACTTTTCCATCCAGTATTGGCTCCTGTTGGATTATAAACATAAATTTTATCATCTTCACTATTATAATTTACTAATAAAATAAAGTGTTGATTAGCAGTAGAATTAAATCCTCCGGAACTAGTATTAGCATAACCCTGACCAATTAAAACAGAAACAACTCCCCCGTTTTGCAAAATCGAAACATAAGAATTATAATTACTAGAAATTGAATTAGAAACAATTCCATAAGTATTAGGATAAAAACTATTAGAAGACAAAACATTCCAACTGCTTCCATTTCCATTATAAAGTCCTGTACGACAAGCCTCGTGACAAAAGCTCATAAAATCAGTATCTTCCCCCGTCAAAACATATCTAGCAGCCATATAAGTAGACAAACCACATGCAGTACCAGCAACAGAATTTCCGCCACCAGCACAAACAGAATAATTAGCATAAGTCCCCGTTTGATTATATTGATTTAAATGCGCAAAATCATTAAAGTCATTTTGACTGGCCTCTGGCTGATCATAATCATCAGAGTTCAATATAAAAGACTGTTTTGGTTTATCCGTCGTTGGTATAAAAATATTCTTTCTATTTTCCATTTCTTTCTTAAGTTCTTCTGAACTCTTCCAACAAGCACCCAACTGATAGCCATCACCATCAAGTAAAGATAAAGATAAATTGACTAAATAGGGTAAGAAAAAAACGATAACAGCACAAAAAATTCTAGTAAAAACCATTTTAGGCTTTTTCTTATCCTCAGGATTAATTACTAATTGAATAAAGCCAATTGCCAATGACAAAATAAGTAAAATTGGAACAACAATATGAATAATATTCAATGCTTCTTTAATACTAGCTAGTATATTCGCCAATCCATAATCATTACAACAACTTTTAATATCAGAAACACAATCTAACAAATACAAAAAATCACCTACTTAACTACAACAAATCTAAAATCTTTAATAGTAAAATTTTTATAATCATCATTAATAGGAGTAATATAAAATGGTCTATAACAAATAAGACTACCCTTTTCAACAGAAAAAGAAATATTATCCATATAATTATCAATACCCTTACTTTGTAAAAAATAAGAATAAGTAACAGAAGAATCTATTTGCTGTTTAGAAAGTTGATAATAATAAGTATTTTTAAATTTCTGTTCTAAAAACATTTTTACTTGTTTTGTTGTTAACCCATACAAATCTAATAACTCCTGGTTAGAAAGAACAACTTCATTTTCTAAATCATAATTATAAGTGCAGTATTTAGTCGTTTCATACAGAGTGTTACCCTCCTCAGTATAAGTAAAAGAAATAACTAGTGACAAAATAGAAGAAGACAAATAACTTTTAATATCATAAGTAACACCAATTTGCTTACGGTAAAATAAAAAATCTTTTTTTATTTCTTTATTTAAACCAGATACTCCAGAAGAAGATAAGTTGAATTGAGGGACAGTAGAATCAAGAACAATATATTCTCTATCAGAATCTTTTTTTAAATGTGTATAATCTACTTCTTTCTCCTGAGAAAACAATGAAAAAGAAAAGAAACAAATAATCAAAAAAACAAAAAAAAGAAAAATCCCCAAAACAATAGGTTGACTGATCACTCTCTTCATATATCCCATAACTCCACCTCAAAATACCTTACAATTAGAATATCATAACTTCTAAATAACAACAAGAAAAAAATCAGCAATCTCATGCCGATTTAATCTTCTATTTCTTCAATCTTCATTAAGTTTGTAGGACGTGAAACACCTGTATTAGGGAAACTTCCAGTAATTAACACAATATCTCCCTTTTCAAGCGGCATAGATTCACGAGCCTTCTTAACACTCTCAGTTAATACTTCATCAGTAGAATTACAAATTGGTAATTGTATAGGTTCTACACCCCAGTTTAATGCTAATCTACGTCCAGCTTTTTCATCTGGGCAAAGTGCTAAAATTGGAGCACTTGGTTTTAAATTACTAATCATTCTAGCTGTATTACCACTAATAGTAGCAGCACAAATTAATTTAGCATTTAACCAACCAGCAGCCTCAACAACACTCTGTGCAATTGCATAAGGAACAGAACTTGTTTGCTTATTTTCATCAATATAATCAAATTTAGCATATTGTTCTGTAACTTCACAAATCTTAGCCATAGCAGCAACTGTTTCAATTGGATGTTTTCCAACTGTAGTTTCACCACTTAACATAACTGCATCAGTACCATCTAAAACAGCATTAGCAATATCGCTAGTTTCTGCTCTCTTAGGGCGAGTATTTTCCATCATTGTTTCAAGCATTTCAGTTGCAACAACACAGATTTTACCCATACGACGGCAAGTTCTGATCATGTCTTTTTGGATGATTGGTAAACGTTCACTAGCTACTTCAGTACCTAAGTCACCTCTAGCAACCATTACACCATCTGATACTTCTAAGATTTCTTCTAAGTTTTTAATTCCTAATTCACTTTCAATCTTACAAATAATTTTTAAATCTAAACGATCATGAGCTTTTAAAATCTCTTTAATCTCTAAAACATCTTCTTTGCAAGAAACGAAAGAGATTGCCAAGAACTCTCCACCATGAGCACAAGCATATTCTAAATCAGCACGATCTAAATCACTAACATATGGAATATTTAACTTAATTCCAGGAACACTCATACTCTTACGATTTCCAAGAACTCCACCAGCAACGATTTTGCAAGTAACTCCGTCTTCTTCTTTACTAATAACTTCAAGTTTCATCTTTGCATTTTCAAGTAAGATGACAGAACCAACATGTAAACTATCCAATGCTTCCGGATGATTAACACTAAATCTTTCCTCATTACCAAGAACATTTTCCTTAACAATGCGAATAGTTTTACCATTAACCAATTGAATAGAGTCATTTTCTAACATTCCACTACGAAATTCAGGACCTTTAGTATCCCATAAAATCGCAACATTTTTTCCAGTACGCTTTCTTACTTCCCGCACAGAAGCACAAGCTAAATCTCTTTCTTCAATTGTTGCATGTGTAAAATTAATTCTAGCAACATTCATACCAGCCAACACCATCTGTTCCATAACATCAGGTTGATTTGAAGAAGGACCGATACTACAAATTATTTTTGTTTTTTTCATACTTAACTACTCCTTCCGAACAGATATCATTATACAAAAAAAGGAAACATTTGTAAACAACTTTCTACACTTTTTTTCATGATTTTATCAAGAAAAAATAAACATTTTTTTCAATGTTTATTTCTGACAATGAGGACAGTAATAAGTACCTCTTCCACCAACTTTAATTTTTACAATGGACCTACCACAAACAGAGCACTCCCCTATCTTACCATGAATTGATAATTTATTTTGAAAAAGTCCATGAACTCCTTCGCTAGAAGTAAAACTTTTGATTGTGGTTCCACCCATTTCTATCGCTTCATCTAAAACTTTTCGAGTATTAAAAATAATACTATCACACTCTTTTTTAGTAATCTTGTCACCCTTACGAAGTGGAGAAATATGACTCAAAAATAAAATCTCATCATCATAAATATTTCCAATTCCTGTAATAATGCTCTGATCTAATAATAACGTTTTAATAGGCAACTTCTTAGAATGAATCTTTTGATATAAATAATCACCAGTCAATTCCAAATCATTATACTCTAATCCCAACTCACATAAAGGCTTCTTAGAATAGGCATCCTTCTTATCTAACAAATACATTTTTCCAAATTTTCTAACATCATGAAAACGAAAACTAATAGTTTGATCTAAAGTAAAGAAAACATGTTCATGCTTATTCTTTACATCATCTACACTGCGAAAGAAAAACTTTCCTTCCATTCTTAAATGAATAAGTAATAAATCTTTATCTAGTTCAAAAACTAACCATTTTCCTCTAGTACTAATATCTTGTATCTTCTGACCAATAATTTCTTGTTTAAACTCATCTACTGTAGGATAAGCAATAATATTATCCCAGTAAACACTACAATCAGTAATAGTTTTTCCAAGAACTTGTTTCTTTAATGTATTTGCAACCGTAACTACCTCTGGTTTTTCTGGCATACTACACCTACTTCCCTATTATTTAGCTTCGTACCAATTATCTCCATATTCAATATCTACTTTTAATGGAACACTAAGTTGAATAGTATTTTCCATAATATCTCTTACTATAGAACTAACTTCTTCAAGTTCATCATTTAATACATTAAATACCAATTCATCGTGAACCTGTATTAACATTTTACTCTTTAATCCACGCTTATTAAATTCATCATAGATCTCTACCATAGCCTTTTTTAATATATCAGCCGCTGTTCCTTGAATTGGAGTGTTTAATGCCATTCTCTCTCCACTACTACGTATCATATAATTTTTATTCTTTAATTCTTCAATAACTCTACGACGATTCATAAGAGTTGTAACATACCCTAACTCATAAGCTTTTTTCTTCTCTTCTTCCATATATTCAGAAATTCCAGGATATGTTTCTAAATAATTATCAATAAACTTTTTGGCAGTAGTAATATCAATACCTAAATCTTCACTAAGTCCAAAACTACTAATTCCATATAAAATTCCAAAATTAACAGCTTTCGCAGTACGTCTCATATCTTTCGTAACATCATCCATAGAAACATGAAAGATATCAGAAGCTGTCTTAGTATGAATATCTTTTCCATCAACGAATGCTTGAATTAAATTCTCAGCCTTTGACATATGTGCAAAAATTCTAAGTTCAACTTGCGAGTAATCACTAGATAATAACTTTGAATTATCATCAGGAACAAACGCTTTACGAATTAATTTAGAATATTCTGCTCTTGCTGGAATATTTTGTAAATTTGGACTAATACTAGAAAGTCTACCAGTACGTGTTAATGTCTGAGTAAAAATAGTATGAATTCTACCATCTTCACGGACCTCTGCTTTAAGACCAACAGCATAATTAGTATAAAGTTTTGCTAAAGTGCGATATTCCAATATCTTATCAACAATAGGATGAACAAAACGAATTTTATCTAAAATATCTTTACTAGTAGAATACTTTCCATCCTTAACACGTTTAGGATATGGAATTTCCAAAGTTTCAAACAAAACCTTAGATAATTGTGCAGGAGACATAATATTAAAAGTAACACCTGCTAATTCATAAATCTCTTTTTCAATCACTTCCATCTGACTCTTCAATTCACTAGCCACTTTATCTAAATAATCTACATCAACCTTAATACCAGTTAACTCCATATCAGCAAGTACTCTAGATAATGGCATCTCAATCTTTTGAAATAAATCTAATTCATTATTCTTTTGTAACTCTTCTAATAACTGATTACGTGTATCATAAATAAATTGGGCTTTACGGCAACATACATCACGTAATACTTCTAAACTAACTTCTTTCGGCCTTTTTTCAGTACCAAACAAATCATCATATAAAGGAAGTTTAACATCAAAAGCTTGTGCTACAAAACTAATATCATCTTTTACTACATAATCAAGTAGATATGTTGCTATCATGGTATCAAAAGTAACATTATTAACATCAATCCCCAAAGAACGTAAAACAACAATATCTTTTTTTAAGTCATAAGTATATTTAAAACTACTACCAGAAAACAAATCTTTATGTTTTACTAATTCCTCTTTAGATAAGAAATAACCTGACATACCATCATAGATACCAACACCTAAAACTTCACTTTTACTATAAACACTACCGCGAGTCTCTACATAGAAAGAAAATGTATTAGAAGAAAGCTGCTCGATTGGCAAAACAGAAATTGCTGTCTCTTCTTTTTTTACGTCAACAGTCAAATCTTGAGATTCTCCTTCTAAACGATATTTTTTTAGTAAAGAATGGAATTCAAACTCTTCTAATAAAGATTTAAACTCTTCTGTATTCTCTCTTGTATATTTACAGTCCTCTAAGGTAAAATCTAAAGGAACTTCTCGATAAATAGTTGCTAAATCATAGCTCATATAGGCACTATCTTTATCATTCTGTAATTTTTCTTTTGTCTTTCCTGTCACTTCATCAATATGATTATATAGATTATCTAAACTTTCAAATTTAGAAAGTAAATTAATAGCAGTCTTTTCCCCTATTCCTTTGACCCCAGGAATATGGTCACTAGCATCCCCCATTAAGGCTTTTAAATCAATCATACGAATCGGAGGAACTTGATAAGTTTTTTCAAATTCTTCTTTTGTCATCATAATATGACCACTTTGTTTCAATAACTTCATCACAACTTTATCACTAACAAGTTGTAATAAATCTTTATCACTACTAATAATAGTGGCAACAAAATCATCACGATTTTCAACTTCTAAAGAAAGAGTGCCGATAATATCATCCGCTTCATAATTATCAATTTCAAAATGCTTAATACCAAGCGCATCTAAAACTTCTTTTGCTTTAGGAAATTGTAATCGCAATTCATCTGGCATTTCACTTCTACCAGCCTTATATTCATCATACTTATCATGTCGAAAAGTTTTACCTTTATCAAAAGCCACCATAATATAAGAAGGAGCTTCCTCTTCTACAATCTTGTGCATCATATTAATAAAGCCATACAATGCATTAGTAGGAAACCCCTTAGAATTTTTCATAATCACGCCTTGATAGGCAGTAGCATAAAAACTACGAAATAACAAATTGTTACCATCTACCAAAATTATTTTATTCATAAAATCACCTAATAGTAGTATAACATAAAAGCGAATTGATTACTTCCCAAAATTAACAGAAACACTACTATTTGTATTTCTAAAATCACCTTCTAGCTGCTCTAGTCTCTCAATTCTATCTGTTGCTAAAAGTAAACATAAAGTAATAAAAGTATAAAGAAGAAATAGCCATAACCCCTCTTTTACAATTTTTTTCATTTTAATATTCATACACATCTCTCCCTTCATTACACCTCAAGTATATATCATACAATTGTTCGTGTCAATAGATTTTTAAAACATTTGTTTGACATTTTACACTACTAATGTTAAACTGTTTATATAAAAGGAGGGAAATACATGGAAAAGTTGACAACTAAGCAAGAAATGATTTTACAAATCATAAAAAAATGGATTGCCCAATATGGTTATCCCCCAACAGTTAGAGAAATCGGTGAAGAAGCACATCTAAATTCACCAGCAACCATACATTTTCATTTAACAAAGCTAGAAGAAAAAGGATATATTTCTAAAGGAAATGGTAAAAACAGAACGATAGAAGTATTAGTACCAAATGAATATATAGAAAAAGATGAAAATGTTGTAGAAGTTCCCCTACTTGGTAAAGTAACTGCAGGAAGTCCGATAGAAGCAATCGAGATGCCAGATGAATATTTTGCCTTACCAACAAATTTATTTACCACAAGAAATGAGATATTTACTCTAAAAGTTAGTGGTGAATCTATGATTAATGTAGGAATTTATGATGGAGATATCTTAATTGTAGAAAGAAAAAATACTGCTAATAATGGTGAGACAGTAGTCGCAATGAATGATAACAATGAAGTTACAGTAAAAACATTTTATAAAGAAAATGGTTACTTTAGACTACAACCAGAAAATGATACTATGGAACCAATCATCCTAAAAAACGTAACTATTTTAGGAAAAGCAATTGGATTATATAGAAAGTTTTAAAAAGAAAGGAAAGATTTATAATGAACACACAAGAAAAAATTGGATTTATACAACGCCAAAAAAATGCAAACCTACAAAAATCAATGGAAGAACTAGATCATATGTTACAAGTGAATAATCATTACGACGAAAGAATATCAAAAAACTTATTTTTATATCTACACGATAAAACTGATCAATTAATAGACAGCGATATACTTGCCGAAGCAATATCTGCAACACAGGGAAAAGGTAACATACAAACTATCAGCTGTGGTTATGGAGTAATGCTTACTAAAGAAAAAGAAGAGGATAAAGAAATATTACGATTTGAAATAGAAGAACCTACGGAACTCGTTGTACACACCTTTGATTCGGTCATTGCCAATACAGAAGGATATACTATAAAAGCATTTAATACTTCTACTAGTGACCATGGACCAATTGACTTTTATCCTAATATATTTGGTACTTATGAGGAAATAGATAATAACTATGATGTAGAGAAATTAGAAGCCATTGGAGTATTATTACAAGAATCATTAAATAAATATTATGATAAACAAGCAAGTAAAAGTAGCAGACGATAATAAAAGAATGTAAACGATTTTGTTTACATTCTTTTGTTTTATTTTTATTATAGTATTCACAGATTCAATTAATCAAAATTTACCTACCGAGTCTTATTTTGTCAAAAGATTACGGATTACATAACTCGCAATCAACAGCCCAGCACTACTTGGAACAAAAGCTGTAGATCCCAATTCTTTAACATCTGCTGGTAATTCGCTAGAAAAACAAACCGGTATTTTAGAAATAATATGACTATCCTTTACATATTTTCTCAAAATTCTAGCAAGAGGATCATTATAAGTTTTAGATAAATCCGTAATCTCTAACAAACTAGGATTAAACTTTTTAGCTGTTCCTAAACAAGTAAGAAAGGAAATATTTTTACTAGTACAATAAGATATAATATTTTTCTTTGTAGAAACAGTATCACAACAATCAACTACAAAATCAACATCTACTTTATCCAAAATAGATAAATCATTATCTAAAAACATATCATAAGCTTCCACTTCACAATCAGGATTAATATCTAAAATTCTCTCTTTCATCACTTCTACTTTTTTTCTACCAACAGTAGAATGCAACGCAATAATTTGTCTATTAATATTAGTTACATCAATAATATCAGAATCAACTAAAACTAATCTCCCTACTCCACTTCTTGCAAGAGCTTCGCAAACATAGCCACCAACGCCACCAATTCCTAAAATGAAAACAGACTTCTTAGTTAAAGTCTGTATATCATCATGTCCTATTAATATTTCTAAACGTTTTAAAAACTTAGGCTGTCTTTGCATAATCATGTACCTCATTAATAACTTCATTTGGAACTTTAATCTTTTGCTTAGCTACTTGATAATTTTCCATATTAACACGATTCTTTTGTTTTTCAGACATAATCAAACGATATGGTTGGTTATAAATAGAATGATAAGCAACAGATAATCTAGAATAAATATCCTGATTAGATTGAGCCATTTGATAATATTTTTTTAAATTACGATATTCTTGTGTATTTAATGGTTCCATAGCAGCAATAGAGGTCTGAATGGTCTCTTCAGGAAGCGTAGTATCACTAATAATAGTACAATCAAAATGATTTAAAAACTCTAACGTACGAGGTATATCAGCAATACCTGCTTGCTCAAACAATTGTGGCCAACGACTACTATTACGTTCAGTTCGAACAATCTGCTGAAGTCTAGAAAGTTTCTCATCAGTCAAATGATTACCAAGCCCCAATTTTTCAAAAGATAAATAACGTCCTTTTTTTACATTAGGAATTTCTTTTCTCATATCCGTAATAGCACTAGCATACAAATTGTCAAGTGCCGCATTAATAAATTTTGGCGGTTGTTTAACTTGATACACATCATAGCGATTAGATTCAGACTCTTCTCTAGTAGTAACTAAAAAATCGTTATGGCTAATTAACGATGTATTACGAATAAAATTAACAACACTGCTATCCTCTTTATCATTTAAATAACTAGACTCAGAAAATGGTTGCTGATTTACAATAACATCACTTTCTTTAGTACCTTCAAGAATAACACTATTATGAATTTTCTCCGCATCTTTTAAACTTATCTTAACATGCATGATTCTACCACGATTGACAATTGGAAGCACTAACATAGGCTATTCCCCCTTGTGTGGTTATTATACCATAAAATCCAAAAAAAATCAAACAAAAAGTCAAGGAAGAGCGTTCTGCCCAACGATAAAACCTGCATTTCCACAGGTGGGTGTTCGTACGTTATCTTTAGGATCCCTACCCACGTATAAGTGGAAGGTCTTCAACACCGATAACTGATCGGAACTCCCGTATCGTCACTTTAGTCGGTTTTATATGAGAACAGATTTCGCATCTCCTTGACACTTATATTATATCATAATTGAAATAGAATATACAAGCATTTTAAGAAAAAGGATTATACTAACAAATTCTAAAAGTAAGAATACACTATAACAGGTGATCTTATGTATTATAATCAAGACGACTACTCTATCTATTATGAAAAATATGGACAGAAAGAAAAAGTCATACTAATCCTACCTGGTTGGGGAAACACTAGAAAAACCTTCACCTATTTAATAAATAAATTACAAGAAAACTTTACAATTTATATCATTGACTATCCAGGATTTGGAAATAGCCCATTTCCTAGTAAGGATTTAACAATTTACGATTATGCTAATATCATTAGAGATTTTATGTACGACAAAAAAATTATAAACCCCATTATTATTGCACACTCATTTGGCGGAAGAATTGCCACATTATTAGCAGGATACTATAAAGAAGAAATAGATAAACTAATCTTAATAGACAGTGCTGGAATCAAAAGAAAGAAAAAAGTAAAAACTTGGATAAAAGAAAAAATATATAAATTATTAAAACAAATCAAAAAAATATTACCTAAAAAATCGAAAGAAAAATATCACAAAGCATTATTGCAAATTTTTGGATCAGCAGATTATAAATCTTTACCACCCAATATGACTAAAACATTTCAAAATGTTATAAAAGAAGATTTAAAAGCCTTTCTTAATTATATTGAACCAGAGACTTTAATATTATGGGGTGAAAAAGATTGTGATACCCCATTAAAAGATGCAAAACTAATAAAAAAGAAAGTAAAAAATTCTGGACTAGTGATTTATCCTAAAGCCACTCATTTTTCTTATTTAGAATACCCAGATTTAACATATAAAATAATAGAAAACTTCTTATTTTCAAAAAAAGACTGCTAATTATTTAGCAGTCTTCATTGCTTTTACAGCAAGCTTTCCATGATAATGAAAATCTATATATTCATTTGGAACAGTCTCATCGGCCCATAGTCTAACTTCAACAAATCTAATTTCACCAGCATTTAATGTATCACTATAAAGAACCGGAGAGCGTTCAGCAGTATCTAAGATTTGTGGATCATAAGCATCAATCTGATAGCGAATATATTGCATAGGCAATTGAATATCAGCACATTTATCTTCGCGTACCATAGCTACATCCTTCATAAGTTTAATCTGGAAAGATTGCGCTTTAGCAGAAGTATTTACAATCTTAACTTGATAAGATTGCGTTTTTTCGCCTTCCTCCAAGCTCATAGGACGAATTGGTGTCAAATCTACGATATTGCCTAAGCTTTCTCCTCTATCATCAAATGTGACTTCAAACTCCCCAACTTTAATAGTATTATAACGAATAGGTTCTCTAACAGAAGAAAAAACAAAATACAAACTAACTAAAATAATAGAAAGAACTATTAAAACACAAACAAAAGTCAATTGAGCTTCTTTGGCTTTAATACGATGTAATAAATGCCCAACATGAGCTCCCTCACTATGCTTAATATCTGAAATTTTTAATTTCTTTGCTTCTTTTCTCTTCTTGACTCTTTTTTTTCTTTCTTCAATTAAAGCACGAACCTTAGCATTAGTTGCTTTTTTTACTTTTTCCTCTTTCATGACTCTCATATCCTTTACAAAAACAGTATATCAAAACTGTAATTCAAAAACAAGAAAGAAAAAGAATTATCAAATGATAATTCTTATGATTTAACAGAAATAGCTAATTCATTTAATTGTTCATTAGACACAGTATTTGGACACTCACTCATTAAATCACTTGCACTGGTAGTTTTAGGGAAAGCAATAACATCACGAATATTATCAGTACCACTAAGTAACATAGTTAAACGATCAAGTCCTAGCGCAAGCCCTCCATGAGGTGGAGTTCCATATTTTAAGGCTTCTACGAAGAAACCAAATTTTTCTTCAATATCTTCCTGTGACAATTCCAAAGCCTGAAACATTTTTTCTTGAACATTCTCATCATGAATACGAATAGATCCACCACCTGCTTCATATCCATTAATAACAATATCATACGCTTTAGAATAACAATGAGCTTTATCGGTAAGAAGTTTATCAACATCACTATCAAGAGGTGCTGTAAATGGATGGTGACAAGCAAGATAACGACCTTCTTCTTCACTCCATTCAAAAGATGGAAATTCTACTACCCATAACAATTGATAATCATCATTATTAATTAATTCTAAATCTTTACCTAACTTCAAACGTAGTGCACCAATTGCTGTATAAACAATATTTTTCTTATCAGCACCAAAGAATAACATATCTTTATCTTTAAGTTCTAATTCTTCTATCAATGCTTTTTTCTCATCATCAGATAAAAACTTACTAATACCAGAAGTAAATTCTCCGTTTTCATATTTTACATAAGGAAGACCTTTTACTTTATAAGTTTTAATGTATTCAGTCAAAGCATCAATCTTCTTTCTAGAAAATTCCTCACTCTTACCATCAACTTTAATACAAACAATACTACTATCTTCACCTAATGCATTTTGAAATACTCCAAACTCAGTAGTTTGAAAAATATCATGAACATCATGAATCTTCATATCAAAACGTAAATCTGGTTTATCAGATCCATAATAACGAATAGCATCATCATACTTCATACGACGAAGTGGTAAAGCAATATCAATACCCTTTACTTCTTTAAAAATAGCGGCAATAAGTTTCTCAGTAAGCCCCATAACGTCTTCTTCTGAAACAAAACTCATCTCTAAATCCACTTGTGTAAACTCTGGCTGACGATCACTTCTTAAATCTTCATCACGGAAACATTTCGCAATCTGAAAATATCTTTCCATTCCACCAACCATTAAAAGTTGTTTAAATAACTGTGGAGATTGAGGAAGAGCATAAAATTTACCCTTACTAACACGACTAGGAACTAAATAATCTCTTGCTCCCTCTGGAGTAGATTTACATAAAACTGGTGTTTCTACTTCAACAAAATCTTCTTTATCTAAAAACTTACGTACAGCCATCATTATTTTATGACGAGTAATTAAATTATTTTTAATAGGATTACGACGAATATCTAAATAACGATATTTTAATCTTGTATCCTCTAAAGCTGTTGTATCATCAGTAATTTCAAAAGGTAAATCAGCAGAAGAATTTAACACTTCAATAGAAGAAAGTTCAACCTCAATATCACCTGTTTCCATATTAGGATTTTTACTTTCCCTCTCCATAACTACTCCATTTACTTTTAAAACAGATTCACTCTTTAAACTACTCGCAATATCATAAACTTCTCCCTCACGAGCAACTAATTGAACAATACCACTTCTATCTCTTAAATCAATAAAACAAACGCCACCCAAATCACGTTTCTTAGCTACCCAGCCATACAAAGTAACATTACGAGAAACATCACTAAGTTGTAAACTATTATTCTTAATCTCTTTCATATACATCCCTCACTAATTATTCATGGTGATGATGACAATGACAATCTCCATCACATTCTCCACCACAAGAACATTCATCATCTATATCTTCAACACCAGTATTTAATTTCTCATCTAAATAATAAATCAAAACATCTAAACTAATAATTTCTTCTTCTTTTGTTTTATTATTTTTAATTTTAATTTCATTGTTATCTAAATCTTCACTATTTAAAATAGCAATATATTTAGCATTTAATCGATCTGCCTGTTTAAATTGTCCTTTTAAAGCACGTCCAGTATATTCAGTATCAACAATAAATCCTGCCATACGTAACTCTTGTGCCAAATAAGTAGCATACTTCTTCTCATCCTCATTAACATACATTAAGAACAAATCAATATCCTCTACAATTGGTAACTCTACTTTTTCAAGTTCTAATGCCATCACTAGTCTACCAATACCTGAGGCAAATCCAATACATGGAGTTTCTGGTCCACCAATTTCACTACATAAATGGTTATAACGACCTCCAGCACCAAGTACATTGTTAGAACCAAATCCTTCCACCTTTGCTTCTATTTCAAACACGGTATGATTATAATAATCAAGACCACGTACAATATTAGGATTTACTTCATACTTAATTTGTAAAATATCTAAGTAATCTTTTACTGCTTCAAACCTACGACGACTTTCATCATTTAAATAATCAATCGTCTTTGGAGCATCCTTTAACAATTCATTATCAGCGTCCACTTTACAATCAAGAATACGAAGTGGATTCTTTTCAAATCTATTCTGACAATCTTCACAAAGATCATTAATATGAGGTTTAAAATAGTCAATCAATGCCTTACGATACATTTCACGAGATTCTTTATCTCCTAAAGTATTAATATTAACTTTAATTTCTTTTAATCCTAACATTTTATAAATATTGACAGCAAGTGAAATAACTTCAGCATCACTCATAGGATCATCGCTACCTAAAACTTCCACTCCAAATTGAGTAAGCTCACGATCACGTCCACTCTGAGGTCTTTCATAACGATACATAGTACCATTATAATAAACTTTTACAGGTTGGTTTGGATCCCCATACATTTTATTTTCAACATAGCTACGACATACTCCTGCAGTGCCTTCTGGACGAAGTGTCATATTTCTTCCACCACGATCAACAAAATCATAAGTTTCTTTTGTTACAATATCAGTACTCTCTCCAATACCACGGTGAAATAATTCAGTAGACTCAAAAATTGGTGTACGAATATAATTATAGTTATATTTCTCCATAGTAGCATCAATGATACTCTCTACATACTTCCAAATTTTTGCCTCTCTTCCATAAATATCATTACATCCCTTTGGTTTTTGTATCATAAAATCTCCTCCTAAAATAAAAAGATGGCTACCTCTAAGGACGGGAATTCCGTGGTGCCACCTTAATTTATACTCTTAATAACCAATAACGAGGTTAACCGCTTCTATTTATTTGGATGTCTTCTATATTACTTCATAAAGTATTTCCACCAACCATACTCTCTCTATTTAATTCATAAAATATACTATTTCCAAAGAAGTTACACTTATTATATAGTACTTTTTTAGTTTTTGCAATAATTTAAAAAACACTTTTTTTATGTTCTTTTACGACTCTTTGATTAGAAAAAACACCAATACCATCAGTTATTCTATATCCCTTTGGTAATTCATAAGTAGCAGTTTCTTCATCGATATGAACTTCACCAGGAACTCCTCCACCTAAATCATCTTCTCGAGAACCTCTACGACGAGTTATTTTAGAATATTGCACCTTTCCATCAAAAAGTTGATATGTTTCATCAATATTTTGACGTGTCTCATGCCAACGATATAAACCATCAGCAAATGCTAGTGGTGTAATTCCTTCAGCAAGACAAGAGTTACTAGTAATTGATATAGTCTGAGCTTCTTCATCAATAGATACAGAACATTTCGTAATAGAATTCCAATCACTACCATATTTTCTTTCTTCAACACTAATAGAATTAGTATCAATAGTTACCTGTTTTCCACGTTGTTCTTCTAAAGAAATTCCCTTATCATCCAAAATCAATGCCATAGTAAGCTGCAAATCTGTTAAATCTGTCATTTCCTTTTCCATAAATACTCTCTCCCCTTATTAATTTATGACATATTATAACGAATCTAGAAGATATTGTCAATTTTAATCATCAATCCATATATCTTCCAAAAAGTCTTTCTCCTCTTTTAACTAAAGTCTTACTCAAACTTTCTGTTGTAATTCCTAAGCTCTCCAAAAACTCGGGAGAAAAACTCTGATTCTTCTTTTCTTGAAACAAAGTATAACTATCAGGATGTTCTAAAAAATAATTAGCAAGTAGAAATCCATAGGCATAAATAGGAGAAATTCCAACACTTATAATTCTATCTTCTTCCGATAACCAAGAAGGAGAAAGAAGACCCAACTCCATAAGTTCAGTTTCTGTACTACTTAACTCTACATTCGTATCCTTGATTTCCTCTAAACTTTTTTTTGGAAGTAACGCAAGTACATAACTATCCCATATATCATTAAGCCCCTTTTCGAAATGATTAACCATACCCAAAAGAGCATCGTCACGTCTATTACCATGATTTATATAAAACTCTAAAAACAACTGCTCATAATAAGTAGAAACAACTTCTGACAAACAGCCCGACGCAAAATATCGTAAAGTGTCCATAACAGGAGAATAATCCAGAAAATAACGAAATTCTTCTACATGACCAAGTTCATGTGGCACAAGAGAAAGTTCTTTAAAAGAAGGGTTAGAAGGACTAACAAAGACATTAGCCTTCTTCTGAACTAAATTAAAAATAGATAATCCCTCTCTCAACCAATCATCTTCACCCATCGCATAAAGATTTCCTGAATCAACTACCATCTGATATAAAGAACATAATTCTGGAGCTTCCTCGCGGAAAAATTTCATAAGTAAAGCACAATCTTCATCAATTTCTTCATTAATAGGAGAAAGCTTCTTTTTTTCCAAGCGACCACAATAAGAAGATTCACAAAAATCTTGAAAAAAAGAATCCAATTGTGCATAACAAGACAACATGAGATTAGCATGAAAATCTTTATTTATAACAAAATTATTGAAATTAGAAGCACACACTTCAAAAAAGAAGTTCTCCCCTTCTTTGACAAAAGATCTATACAATTTTTTATTACAATACTCTTTTCCGGTAGCAGTAAAATAAGAATCTACAAGACCCAAATAAGTTTCATAAACTAGAAAACGTTCTTCAACTGTTTTACATCTAGAAAACTGTCGTCCAACATCACATAATTGTTTTACTAAATCACTATAATCATAATTAATAGGTAGCATAACCTCATCCCCTACTAATCATTATAATACATCTTTCAAAGAATGTACTCCTCTTTTCATATCATCTTTAAAAAATAACACTGTAGTGCGAATTAATAAATATATAGGAATAGCTAAAACAACACCTAAAATCCCTCCAATAGTTCCGCCCAAACTAAGTAAAAGAACGGTAACGATTGGATGAATATCATTTTTTTTACCATAAACTTTTGGAGAAATAATATATTCATCAATAATAGGAAAGAAAAAAGAAACAAACAATGTAAGATAAAATAACTCTTTAGAAATCATAAAAGCCGAAGTAATAGCAATTAAATTAGAAAGCAATCCGCCAATATATGGTAAAGCAGTAAAAATTCCAATTAAAATTCCAAGCACCAACCAATAAGGGTGACCAATAATCAGAAATAGCAATGAATATTCAATAAACTGTATAAACATAAAAAGACCTAAACTTTTAACATAACAAATCATATTTTTATCCAATTGCTGCAAAAAACAATAAAGTCTAAAACATCTTGCCTGTAATACACACTTTAACTTTTTCCTAATATCCTCCATATAAAATAAAAAATAAACAAAGCTAATGGTTACTAAAAAGAATTGACTAAAAAAATGAATTATTGAAAAGAAAACATCCACTGTCGTAGCAAAAGTAACTTTACCAACACTTTGTATAACAAAAGAAGAAATCTTAGTAAAAATATCCTGTAATTCTAAAGAAAAAGAAAACTTCTCATCCAAATTACTAAATATTTGTATCAATTGAATACTAAATCCCGCAACTTGATGATACAACATAGGAAGTATAGATATAAAAAGAAACAATACAAGAGAAATAAGTAAGATAATCACCAATACAATAGCCCATCTTCTAGATACTTTTTTTTCTAAAAACAAAACAAAAGGATTCATTGCATAAGAAACAATAAATCCTAATAAAAACGGAAATAAAATCGACAAAATATTTAAAAAAAACTTCACAATATACTCTATATTACTAATTCCAATAAATAGTAAAAATAGAAATACTGTGAAATTGATTAATGGATAATTGAATTCTTTTTTAAACAAAGGCATCTACCTTTCCAACCAAATAGTGGTAGGACCAATATTAGTAATAGCTACATCCATATCAGCACCAAACTCTCCAGTCTCTACTTCTACATATTTACGCAACTCATCATTAAATAATTCATAAAAATGAATAGCTTCATGATTATTCATTGCTTCAATATAGCTAGGTCGATTTCCTTTTTTACAATCTGCATATAACGTAAACTGTGAAACAGAAAGAATTTTACCTCCATAATCTAAAATACTTTTATTCATAATACCTTCTTCATCTGGAAAAATCCGAAGATTAACTATTTTTTTTGCCAGATATTCTATTTGACTAATAGAGTCTCCATCAGTAAAACCAACAAAAACAACTAAACCTGAATCAATAGCACCTACAACATGGCTATCTACTGTAACAGAAGCTTTGCCACTTCTTTGTATCAAGACTCTCATCGCATCATCCTTTCAGCATGATCAACATAAGGTTGTTTTTCCAATGTTGAAATAAGTTTAGTTAATTGATCAAGACCAGTAACATATACACTAGCACTATAAAGAATAGTACCCACCTTACTCATCATATGAATACCATCAACACTAACATTCATATTAGATATTGTTTGCATTAACTCCAACATATGATTTTCATGAGTGTTTGAATAAATTAATAAATTCGTAAGATATCTTTTATTAACATTAGTATTCCAGCGAACCTCTAATGTTCTAGTCTCTAACATTTCTAGATTATGGCAATTAGTCCTATGAACTGTAATACCATTACCTTTAGTAATATATCCGATAATGTCATCTCCATAGACAGGACAACAACAGTTAGCAAGATTAACTTTTACTTTATCAATACCACTAACGATAATATCTGCATCCATACTTTTAGAAGTGACTTTTACCACTTTAGGCTGTGGAGTATCTTGATCCTTACAAATAAAATTAATAATAGATAACGCAGATATTTTACCATTACCAATCGATAAATAAATATCATCCAGACTATCCACTTTAAATTCTTCATAAATTTCTTTTAAATTTTCATCATTTAAAAACTCAGAAATAGCTAATTTTTTCTTACGAAGTTCTTTTTCTAAAGTATATTTACCACGTTCAATATATACTTCTTTTTCATTTTTACTAAAGAAATTTTTAATTTTATTTCTGGTAGTAGTAGCTTTAACAATGTTAATCCACTCCATAGAAGGAGTAGCATTTTTATTAGTAATAATACGAACAATATCATTATTTTGTAATTCATAATTTAGTGGAACAATCGCATTATTAACAATAGCTCCAGTAGTAGTCTCTCCTACCTTAGTATGAATCTTATAAGCAAAATCAATTGGAGTAGCTCCCCTAGGTAATTCAATAACATCTCCCTTAGGTGTAAAACAATAAATATTATTATTTAACACTTCATCTTTAACACTATTAACAAACTCTTCACTACTCATTTTATCTTTACTTAAATCGATTATCGATTTAAAAAACTGAAGCTTTTGTTCTGTTGTAGACTGTAAATTAGCAGTTTTATTAGACCCCTTATTTTCCTTATAAGCCCAGTGAGAAGCAATACCATTTTCAGCAACTTCATCCATATCATATGTACGAATCTGTATTTCAAATAAATATCCATCTATTCCAAAAACAGTAGTATGCAAAGATTGATACATATTAGGTTTAGGCATCGCAATATAATCTTTAAATCTCTTTGGTAAAGGTCTAAATTTAGAATGAATAATACCTAATGCTAAATAACACTCTTGTTCTGTATGAACTAAAATACGAAGAGCTAATAAATCGTAAATATCACTAAATTTCTTACCTTTATTTAACTTATTATAAATACTATAAATACACTTAGCTCGTCCTTTAATCTCATGATTAATATGATGTTCTGTTAACAAATCAGAAACTTCTTGTTGCATCTCTACAACTGTTCTATCACGTTCCAATTTTGTTTTATTTAACTTTTCAGCAATATCATAAAAAACATCAGGCTTTAAATAACGAAGAGCTAAATCTTCAAGTTCACTTTTTATTTTATGAATACCTAAATGATGAGCAATTGGTGCTAAAATTTCTAAAGCTTCTTTAGCCTTCACCTTTTGTCTATCAGGTGGAGTTGCCCACAAAGTACGCATATTATGAAGACGATCAGCAAGTTTTATAATAATAACTCGAACATCTTCACTCATACCAACAATAATTTTTTTATAATAATCAATCAAATACTCATTTTCAGTTGAAAAATGAATTTTACTAAGTTTAGTAACCCCTTGAACAAGTTTAGTAACTTCACTACCAAACTTTTCCTCCATCTCCTCTGGGGTACAATCACAATCTTCTAAAACATCATGTAAAAAACCTGCAGCAATCGTTTGATAATCCGCATAAATAGTAGTCAAAATCATCGCAACATTTAAAGGGTGAATGATATAATCTTCACCCGTTTTACGATATTGACCAGCATGCTTTTCTTTAGCAAAAAGATAAGCTTGTTCTATAAATTGTAATTGTTCTTCATCTTTAATATATGTTTTAGCATGTTCTAAAACATCTTGAACTGTGAGTTCATCTTTTGCATGAGACAAAGTACCACCTCCAGTCAACTAACAATTAATACCTTTAATCTGTTTTTCCTCATACTCATCTGTATAGATAACTTTTTTCTTCTTTGGTTTGCCAATATTTTTAGATTCAATTGTTGCAAATATAACAGCAGCAATATAAATAGATGAATAAGCACCAGCAATAAATCCAAATAACATTGCTAAATTAAATGTTAATATTTCTTTTGATCCTAAGAATATTAATATTACAATTGGAATTAATGTTGATAAGAATGTATGAACTGTTCTAACAAATGTTTCACAAATAGCTCTATTAGTAACTTGCCATACAACTTCTTTTGTTAATTTCTTTTCTGGAACACTAGCTAATTCCTCACGAATTCTATCAAAAGTAACAATTGTATCATTAATAGAATATCCAATAATAGCTAAGATAGCTGCTATAAACATAGTAGAAATTTGTAAACGGAATACAACAAACAATGAAAAGATAAATAATACATCGTGAAGTAATGAAACAACTCCGCCTACAGCATAGCTAAATTTAAAACGAATAGAAATATAAATAATAATTCCTAGCAATGAAAGCAGTACAGAAAGGATTGCATTTTTAACAAGTTCTTGTTGAACAATATTAGAAACAACTCCAATATTTGTTTGAGCATCATACTTCTCTTCAAAATAATTAGTAACTTTATCAACTTCGTCCCCTTCTAGAACATCATTAACTAAGATATTTGTTTCATCTTTTGTAATTTCAATATCACGTTTTTCTAAACTTAATTCTTTTAAATCTTTATTAAGTGCTTTCTCTGTTAATTTTTCTTCAGTAACGATAGCAATATCACTACCAGATTGATATTCAACACTTAAATTAAGCCCTTGTACAAAAAACATTACAACACCTAATACTAAGATGATAATAGATAAACCAACAAATTGTTTTGTATATTTAAAGAAATTAAAATTCTTTAAAGGAACAACCTTAACTTCTTCATTCTTAGAAACATCTGGAATATTTTCAGGTTTTACATTAATAAATAATTTTGTCTTATCATTAAAGTAATTAGTTTTAATAAATAACTTTAATAACAATCTATTAAGACCAACCATAGTCACCATAATAATAGCAACTGTAATAATCTGCATAGTAGCAAATCCTTTAATACTAGATTCACCAAAAATAAACATAATAATAGAAACTAGTAAAACTATAACGTTAGCATCTAAAATAGCACTAAAACTTTCCTTAGTTCCTTCTTTAAATGCCATTGGTAAGCTCTTACCACGATATAACTCATCTTTAATTCTAGCGAATGTAATAATACTTGAATCGACTGCTGTACCAATTCCAAGAATTAAAGCAGCAATTCCAGGAAGGGTTAAAACACCCCCAACTACCCAGAAAACTAAGAATACTAAGAATGTATAAATTAACATAGATATTGCTGAAATAAATCCTGCAAAACGATAAACAATAATTAAAAACAAAATAATTAAGAAAATACCAATAAGACCAGCCATAAAAGTAGTCTGCAATGTATTATCACCAAAAGATGCTCCTACAGTTTGAGATGATATTTCTGTTAATTTACTTGGCAAAGAGCCACTATTAATTAAATCAACTAAATTTTCTACTTGATCTTCTGTAAAATTACCTTGAATAATAACATCACTAGCAAAACCTTGAGAAACAGTCGCAGCACTTAAACAATTAGAACCATCTGTACCACATAGACTGCCTTCACTTGCATAACTATCTTCCTCTTCATTATAATCCAACCAAATAACAATTAAATTCTGATCATAGTCTTTTACCTTGTTCGTAACCTTATAAAATTCATCTTTGTCTTTAACAGATAAAGAAACCGCTGGATTACCAGAAGAATCTTGGCTCACTTTAGCACCACCAGAGACCAAGACATCACTACTCATCAACAAATTATCATCAGCATCTCTAAATGATAGTGTTGCAACAGTCGATAACTGTTGTCTTGCCTCTTCTGGATTAGTAACACCGGCAAGTTTTACACGAATCTTATCATTGCCTTCAATAGTAATTTCTGGTTCTGTAACACCAAGACTATCAATACGCTTACTTAAAGTCTTATAAGTAGCCATAATTTTGTCATGAGTCATCTTAGAACCATCAATAGATTCGACTTTATAAAGGATTTCAAATCCTCCTTGTAAGTCTAACCCAAATTTTAAATTTTTAAATAAAGGAACACAAAGGAAACATAATATACCAACAAATAAAACTAATAAAATAGCAGTACGTATTACCTTACCTTTCCCTTTATTACTTTTTTTCATACCTATCCACCTCTCTAAATCGTCTCTATATCATCTTGACTTCTTCTCGTTTTGGCCAACTTTCCTTTTAAATATTCATCCAATCTTCGATTATCAACATGTAAAATATCACTAACAATATCAGACAATGTTAAATCTTTAGCCTTGGTCCATTTGGAATAGATTAAATAATTCCAGATATCGATTACTTGGATATATGGATAACCTAAACGATGTAATTCAGCAAGTTTTGCCTTTAAAGCAGGCTGTACTCTCTGGTACAACTCTTCTTGAGAAGAAAACTCTAACTCCATAACATCACCTACCAAACTAATAACATTATATCGCAAATATAACATATTTGAAAAGAAAAACAAAGAAAAAAGCCAATATCTCATAATATTGTCTTGTATTTTTATCTAACTCACTTTTTAAAAGAAGTAGAATCTGTAAAATCATCACCATCATCAAGCATATCAGAAAGTTCACTATCATAATCATCATCAAAAGAACTAGAAAGATGAAGATTTTCATCTTTATCAGTTAAATGAATACTATCAACATCACGTACAATCTCCTTCTGTAAAGAAGTAGACCTCATATACACAAAACATTGATCACCAATTTTTTCTACACCACCAATAGAAAACATCGTTTCTCTTTCTAACAACACTTCCTCTTCTCCTTTCAATGCCAGTTGTGAATCCATAGGAAGAAAACTACTTCCTGCTGGAACATGAATAGCTAAAACAATTGGAGAAGACGTGGTAAATTGACCTCCTAAAGAAGTTGTTGTAGATAAAAAAGAATGTTCAACAAAAGATTTTCCTACAGATAATTCTAGATCTTCTAAAGAAGAAACACCTAAATCTTTAAACTGTGCTAAATCACAACCTCGGAAAAGTAAAAAGTCTTCTTCACTCTTACACTTATCAATCGCAAAATCTAAAGAATCAATTACTCCCTCTAAATCATATTCTTTTGTTTCAAAAGTAACTAAATCTAAATCTTCTACCTTTTCACCAGTCCCCTTAACATAACCTTGATGTTGACGTAAGAAACCATTTATCCTAGTAAAACCAGAACCCGAATAGAGTTCAATGGCCTTTTGAATCTTCATAGGAAATTGATATAAATCTGGTTGAGAAATAGATTTACCTTCAGTAATAACACCACGAAAAACATCCCTAACATGTTTTTCCAACAAACGGACTCTTTCCTCACCTACTACTCCCTCTAAAAATTCCTCTTCACGAATTGCCGTTAAATTATTAAAAATCTGTAATATTTCTTTATTAAAATCTTCCATACGACCACACCCTTCTACAACTGCTACTTATTATCAGAATCAATTCTAGCTCTAGGAAAACTATTCTGATATACACTTCTTAAACGATCTGTTGTAACATGTGTATAAATTTGAGTTGCTTTAATACTCTCATGTCCAAGTAATTTTTGTACCGTCATCAAATCACAACCTTGATTTAATAAATGAGTTGCAAAACTATGACGAATCATATGAGGAGAAATATTTTTCTGCACACTAGTCTTCTTAATAATCTCTTCAAGTAAATACCTTACACCACGTTCAGTAAGTTTTCCTCCTCTAGCATTTAAAAACAAATACGGACTATTTTGATTATTCAAAGATAAATAACCATCTTTTAAATATAACTTTAAAATTTCCTCACAATAGTCTCCATAAGGAACAATTCTTTCTTTATTACCCTTTCCTAAAATTAAAATAGTACGACTACTAAAATTAATATCAGAAACTTTAATAGAAACAAGTTCTCCAACACGAACACCTGTAGCATAAAGCATTTCTAAAATTAAGCGATCTCTTTGTCCCAAGGCATTAGATAAATCACAAACCTCAAATAAAGATTCTAACTCATTATATTCGAAATATCTAGGAAGTTTCTTCTCCTTTTTAGGACCATTTAATAAAGAAAAAACATTATTGGAAACAATCCCTTCATTAGCTAAATACTGATAAAAACCTCGTAAAGAACTTAACTTTCTATCAATAGAAGAATTCTTATCTTTTTTCTCATCTTTTAAATACATGAGAAAAAAGCGTAAATCACTATAGACAACGCTTTTATAATCTAATACTTCCCTATCTAAATAATCTAAAAATTCTAATATATCCCTGCAATAATTATCAATAGTATAGTCCGAATAGTTCTTTTGATATTTTAAATAATCCAAATAATTATGAATTGTTTTCTCCGTTTCTTTTTTTAACATAAGCACCACTTCCCTCATTTTCACGAGTATCATTTGGAGAAATCTGTTCTAAATATTGCTGCTCTAATTCCCGATATTCAGTATATAACCGACACCACGCATAAGCACGATTTAAAGCATCATCATGATTATAGAAATAACTATTTAGATTTTTCTCACCAATATAAAGTTCTGACTCAGACTGACGCGTATAGTAATTACCCTTCCTATGTTCCTCATCAATAAGTGCTCTAGTAAAACTAAGAGAAGAAACTCTTCTTTTCATAGTCTTATTTAAATATCGATTAAAACACATCTGATGATAATCATCAATAGGAATAGAAAATATTTCTGGATTAAATTCTACTTTTTTACCACCATCAGTTTCCTTAAAAGTACCTCTTGGTAAATGAGTCAAAATACTCATAGCAAATCTTCTTTTTTCTGCCCAAGGAACCTCGCTATAAGTAGGTATATCTTCTGTTCTAAATACTGGCTTTTTAATTTTAGAACTATGAGTTTTTTCTTCTACAATAGTAGGTTCTTCTACAGCAGCTAATGGTTCAGATGCTTTTTGTTCTTCTTGGTCAAGCATTTTAGCATAATCAAATAAAGACAACTGATTTGGATCATATTCCGGATCAAGTTGTAACAAAAGCTCCTCTTTTACTTTTAATCTTCTACGTTCATTTGCTCTAATAACAGAACTTGCATTTTCAAACACGTTTCCACGCATAGTCATTAAGTTTTTATATCTTTCCTGAGCTTCAACAAGATTTCTAAGCAAAGTATAAGAACGAAATGCCCAACCACCTTCAAACTTTCTAAGCTCTTCTACACCATCATAACGATGTTTAGTTTTAAAATAATCTAAAAACTTACCATAAATATTAGTCATATTAGAAGCTAACATATTATAAAATTGATTGGATTGATCTGCTAAAGCATAAAATCTACGTAATATATTTTCCGCTCTATAATAAGGTTTATCTCCACCTATTCCTAAGCTAAAAGCTGCTATATTTCTTAAATCCACTATGTCTGAATTATTATTATGGTTGTATAAAACTTCATAAAATTTTAAATCACTATTTTTCTTAGGTTGAAATACAATATAAAGTTTAACATCCTTATTACTAATTCTACCTGCTTCATACAAATAATTAATCAAATGATCTTCACTACCGAAGCGAGTAGTAAATAAATCTATTTTCTCTAACTTACCAGATCGTGACATTTCATAACCATCTTTATCAGAATAGTCATTAGTATAAATAGGAATAATAGAAAAATCTTGATGTTCATTCTCTTGTGCTACTAAAAAGTATTGAATATTTCCACCGGCCATAATATCCCCCCTAATTTGGCTTTATTATAACATAAAAAGCGAAAAAAATCAATCTAGCTAAGATTGACTCTCTTCATAAGAACAATTGCTACACTTTATCTTGCCGTTTTTTTCTATCATGTAATCACCACATTCCGGACATTTTCCAGGAACTGGCTTATCCCATGAGGCAAATTTACATTTAGGATAGTTCTGACATCCATAGAAGATTTTACCCTTACGAGTCTTCTTTTCAACAATTTTACCATCACAATTAGGACAATCCATAATAACTACTTCTTCTACTTTTTCTTTCTTAATATATTTACATGTTGGATAATTAGAACATGCAACAAACTCTCCATAACGACCATTGCGAACAACTAATGGACTACCACATTCTGGACAAACTTCACCAGTTTCTTCTGGAGCCTTCTTCTCCATATCGGAAAAAGCATTCTTAACACGAGATTCAAATAGTTGATAAAAATTAGCTAATAACTCATTCCATACTTCTTTTCCTTCAGCAACTTTATCCAAATCCTCTTCCATATCACGAGTATACTCTACATTAATCAAGTCACTAAAGAACTCTTGTAATTTATCTGTAGTTTCAATTCCCATCTCAGTAGGTTTAAATTTCTTATCTACCATTTCTACATAATTACGTTCTTTAATCGTATCAATAATCTTTGCATATGTAGAAGGGCGACCAATACCTAACTCTTCCAATTCTTTAATAAGTTTAGCTTCTGTATATCTTGCTGGAGGTTTAGTAAAATGTTGTTCACTAGAAACATCTGTCGCAACGCACTCTTGCTTATCATTAATTTCAGGAAGAATCTTATCTTCACTTGACTCATAGTCTTTATATATCTTTAGATAACCTTCAAATAGTAAAAGCTGTCCTGTAGTTTTAAATTTATAATCGTTATTATCAAAAATAATTGTAGTTTGATTTACTTTAGCATCTGCCATAAGTGATGCAAGTGTACGTTTATAAATCAAAGAATATAATTTAAATTCATCAGGTTTTAAAAATGGTTTAACTTTCTCTGGTGTACGCATTACACTAGTAGGACGAATCGCTTCGTGTGCATCTTGTACATTATCCTTTTTCTTGCTTTGCTTAGCAAAACCTACATAATTTTTACCATAAACTTCTTCAATATATTTTCTAGCAGGTATAACGAAATCATCAGATAAACGAGTAGAATCTGTTCTCATATAAGTAATTAAACCAACAGTTTCATTCTCTAAATCTACACCTTCATATAACTTTTGAGCAATACTCATAGTTTTCTTTGCTGGAAAGCCTAACTTTGTTGAAGCTTCTTGTTGTAATGTAGAAGTAATAAATGGAAATTTACTTTTCTTAGACTTTTCCTTTTTTTCAATTGATTCTACAATATAGATATCACCAAGTGCCTCAAGAACACGATTAGCATCTTCTTCACACTTTAACTCAATATCATCAGTTTTATATTTAAATAACACTGCTTCATAATCTGGAAATATTGCAGTTATCGTCCAATATTCTTCAGGATGAAAAGCATCTATTTCTCTTTCACGATCAACAATTAGTTTTAATGCTACACTTTGTACACGTCCTGCACTTTTAGCCCCTATTTTACTTTGTAATAACTTAGAAAGACGAAAACCAATAATTCGATCTAAAATTCTACGAGTTTCTTGACTTTTAACTAAATTATCATCAATCACTGTAGGATTCTTTATAGCATCTAATACTTTATCATGCGTAATTTCATGAAATAAAATTCTCTTATACTGATTATCCTTGATACCTAAAGCATCTTTTAAATGCCAAGCAATTGCCTCTCCTTCACGATCAGGGTCGCTTGCAAGATAAACCATATCACTATCTTTAACATCTTTCTTCAATTCTTTAATAATGCTGCCTTTACCCTTAATAGGAACATAATTAGGTGCAAAACCATGCTCAATATCAACACCAAGTCCATATTGCCCAGTTGTTGCTAAATCACGAATATGTCCCTTAGAAGAAACAACTTTATAATCTTTACCTAAGTATTTCTCGATGGTTTTACTTTTACTTGGGCTTTCGACAATCACTAAATTCTTTGACATGAAACGCCTCCTTAACTCTATATACTTATACTAATATTTTATAATTTTGTCAACAAAATATTTTCTTCACTTATATTATTATACAAAACGACAAATAACCTTAAAAAAGTGAAAGCTGTTTTTCTACATAATCCCGCACTGGACCATAACTCCTACGATGTTCTGGAATAATACCATATTTATCAATTGCTTCCAAATGTTTTTTAGTAGGATATCCTTTATTATCTTTAAAATCATACATCGGATACTTTTTATCTAATTCATCTAACATCCTATCTCTAGTAACTTTAGCAATTACACTAGCAGCACTAATCGTAATACTTTTAAAATCACCCTTAATAATAGAAGTAGTTGGAATATCTAATGACAATGGCATAGCATCAATCAAAATATGTTCAGGTTGAATATTACACTTAGAAATAGCTTCTTTCATCGCAAGTTTTGTTGCTTCATAAATATTAACTTCATCAATCTTTTTCTCCGAAACAACGCCCACTCCAACAGCTACAGCCTGCCTCATAATTTCATCATAATAATAGTCTCTTTTTTTCTCACTTAACTTTTTAGAATCAGTAAGCCCATCTAAAGAAAAATCCTCTGGCAAAATAACACATGCTGCAACAACAGGCCCAACTAAAGGACCACGCCCCACTTCATCAACACCAGCAACCAATGTAATACCCTGTTCTCTTAATTTACGTTCAAAATAATAATTATCACGACTACATACCATAAGTTCTAATTTCTGAATAAGTTTCTTATCTTTTGGCTTATTCATACTTTTTTTCAACTCATAACAAGCAACTAAATCACTACATTGATATCCATCAATAATATCTATATGCTCTAAATCATACAAATTATAATCAATATCAAAACAGTCTTTATATTTTATTTCAGAACCATATTCTACCCTTACTGGCCACTCCAAAGAATCAAATACTTCTCTACTACAGGCAAGATCAATGTCCTCAGTCTCATCTAAAACATCTTGACATACTAAACTAGAACCACCAATAATAATATATTTACTTTTGTCTAAATTTAATTCTTCTAATTTTTCAAATATTTCTTGTTTTGTCATAACTTTACCTCAAATCCATTTTTATTCTATCACAAATATAAAAAAAGAATAATTATTTTATTCTTTTTCTGTCAACCTATCAAATGTAATAGGTCCAAAATATCCATTTTTAAAGTCTTGCAAAATAATACGAGAAACTCTTTCATAATCAGCAACTCCACCTTTAGTAAGTGCTCCTCTACGACTAGCAATAATATCATATGCTTCAATCAAATCATCATCTAACTCATCTATACCATAACGCTCTTCTAAAGCCTTAGGATATAAAGCATACAATTTTTTCAAAATAAATGCAGCTATTTGATCTTCATTTAAAATTTCTTCTTTAATAGAAGAGAAACTTGCTAAAACATGAGCAGATTCTTGATCTTCCAACTTTGGCCATAAAATACCAGGTGTATCTAATAAATCTATATTTTTATGAATACGAATCCAACTTAAACTCTTAGTAAAACCAGGCTTATTACCAACACCAGCACTCTTTTTTCCAACTAAACGATTAATTAATGTACTTTTCCCAACATTAGGTACTCCTAAAATTAAAGCTCGAATATTTCTAGGCTTTAACCCTTTAGCTTTCCTCTTTTCATTTTCACTTTCTAAAACAACTTCACTAGCCTCTATAATTTTTTTAACATTAGTACCACTCATCAAATCTACAGGAATTACTTGATATCCTAAATTTTCATAATAAGAAATAAACTTATCAGTTTCCTTCCTATCACATAAATCATATTTTGTCATAATTAAAAGTCTAGGTTTATTCTTTATTAAATCATCAATATCAATAATTTTAGAAGATTTAGGCATTCTAGCATCAATAACTTCATAAACAATATCAATCAAATCTAACTTTTCTTTAATCTCTCTTTTCGTCTTAGCCATATGTCCTGGATACCAATGAATATTATTCTTTTGAAATCCTTTTTCTTCATTTGCCATAATTATCACTTCCTCGTTTTAAATCTATTCCATTATATCATACTTTTAATCCAAAAGAAAAAGTAGAATAAATCTACTTTATAAGTTGTAATTTGTCTTTATTTTTGTATTTCATTAGCTATCTTATCTAAACTAGAAAAATCAATAAAATTAACCTTTTTGTTATAAGTTTCTATCATTGCTCTATCTTCAGCTGTTTGCTTTTCATTTGGTAAATTCTTAACTGCATTATAAAGCAATTTCATCATAGTTTTATGGGCAAAGTTTAATTTTGAATAATCTATTCCACCTCTTAAATGGAAGATTTTTGCTTTTTCAAGAACTTCTTTTGGTATCTGATTTTTTATATTATTCCTTATATTATTTTTATTTACTTCATCCGTTGGGTCCGAAAGACCAACTGTTGCAATAAGAATTTTTTTGTTTGAAATATTATTTAATTTTTTTAGTGTTTTTGACATCCCTAATACTCCACCGGCATACAAAGCACCTAAATAAATAATATTATCATAATCATTTATTTGTTGATTAAATTTTTTAAAAGAAATTGCTTTTATATTAGTTCTTTTTGAAAGTTCTTCTGCGTATTGTTTTGTTGTCCCATAGTGAGAACCATATATTATAATACTATTCATAGAAACTCCTTTTTTATTTACTTTTTAAATACTAAAATTGCTTTTGCCGTTCCTGTAATTGACATTGTAACTAACTCATAGCCATTTTCTAACATTTCATTTGCTTTTTCTTCTACTTTTTGTGCCATATTATCTGCTTTTGGCGAATAATCTATAACAACTGTTTTATACATTTTTTTGCCACCTTTCCTTTCTATATAATCATTTATTTTTTTCATTTTTTGAAATATATAGTACCAATAATATTATTCCTGTTAAATTAATTCCTATTGATAAACCTAATAACAAACCTGAACTAAATTCACTAAATGGTGTAACTTCATTACCACAAAATAAGGTATAAGCCAAGTACAATATATTTCCTAATATTATTAATAATATTCCAGTTTTTCCTTTATGCATATGTAATCCTCACTTTCAAATTACTATTTATCAATTTCCCATAACAAAATTATTTAATTTTAGACAGTGTTAAACAACAGCAACCATATTTCTCCGATTCTTCTTTTGTATAATATCCTTGATAAGTATCATCAACAACATCTTGAATAGAATGATAACTCCCTTTAAAATCTTCATCAAAATATTTAGCATAACAATCATACCAGTTATTAAACACTTCAATATTAACAACAGTAGCAAATAAAACTTCGTCTTTATCAGGCAATTTAATAAATCTAATAGTATCACCTATTTTAATTTGTTGTCTTTTTTCATCATATAATCGATATTCCCTTACCTTCTTATCAGCTTTCATACTATCAAAATTCTCACCATACAATTTTAAATCATGTACCATTTAATCACCTACTATTTCTGACTAATATAATTTTTTACATAATCATAAATAATCCCTTTTTCTTCTTCATCACCCATCAGTTCATATATTTTTTCAAGAAAACCCTCTCTCTTAACAATCTCATAACTAGGATAACATTTTATAAACGACGTTATCCACCCCATCGCAGCTGCTCTAAGTTCATCAACCGTACTTGTATCATCCTTACGCACCACTCGATTATTCAATATAGAATCTACAACTCTTTTAGAAATAAAATTTTTATTTTCTTTATTAGAATAAAAAACAGCTTGATCTTTATCTGATAATTTAGGAATTATATTTAACATAGCATATATCCAATCTATTTTATCAGCATCTCGTACAATTGAAATATATTTATACAATTCTTTAGATAAATTAGAAGGAAGTTCATCATAATCATGTAACTTAATAATTTCTAGAATTAATTGCTTTTCATTTTCTAGCAAATCATCCAATAACTTCTCTTTCTCTAAAATTTCAACACCAAGTAATGCATGATCACAAAGCCTGCTATCTTTATAAGTATTACATCTATAAAATTGTTCAAATCTTCCTATATCATGAAATAAAGAAGCAATACCAACAAGATGAATTTCTTGATCAGTCAATTCTAATTTTTGAGCAATTTCAACAGCAAGCTTATAAACTCTTTTACTATGCTCTATTTTTCTATGAATATGGAGCTTCTGAAATTCGTCTTTTACAATTTCCATATAATAATCACTATATTTATTAAAAAAATCAAAATATTTATCCATACTCCACCTCTTATTCTAGTTATGTTTACTTATAAATTTTCTATATTGAACATTATCATGATACGAATTACCATCTAAAATAGAAACTACAGGTACAGAATAATGATACTTCCATAAACTACACTAGAAAGATATTCTACTTCTGCAATATTTTCTTCGTTCTGAAAATAATTATCTAATAAAGATATTATTTTTTTACATCTTACATAATTAATATTCAAAATAAATCTCCTACACTTTCAAAATTTCTTTCCAATCAATTCCTAAAATATCCTTGACATGCAACCCATTTTCTTCTAGATATTTTTTCACAACAAAATATCCATAAACATATCCACTTCGAACAGGGAAAGAAATATCTGCATACATATAAAATAAATCTCGCATTAATTTATTGTCCTCTAAATTCTCTTTAATATAATTTCTAATAAAATCTGTATGTGTAGCTACCCAGGAAACAGTATCTTCAGAAACAATACAATAAAAGCTATCTGTTTTAGAGGGAACCATTTCTCTAGAATAATTACTTGCGATACCTTCAGTAATAATACGTTCTCCAATAGATGTCTCGAAAATATCACAATCTAATAATTGTTTTCTGACATAATGTGTAAATTCATGAGCAAGTAACATCTTTAATTTATCCATATTTCCCTCTAAGGATTCCAAACATAGTACAGATATTTCTTCGGAATTGACTACAGCGGAATAAATAGTAGTAGTGTGACAACCTAAAATAAGATAAAGTTTTTCATCTTTAAGTTGATACTTTGTGTCATCTTCAAACTCGTGAAATAACTCTTCTACAACTTTAACAACATCACACTTTTTCAAAAAAGAAACTGTTGTTTCCAATAGCCTTAAAAACTCTTCATCCCTAATAAGCTCATAACTTTTTCGTTTATCCACTTTTTTAGGAATAAAATAAATATCATTCAATATATCTAATTCCCAATAAGACTCAACTAAATTACTAGTAGATAATTCCATATTTTCTAAAGTATTAATTATTTTCATAACATCACCTATTTAATTTCTATAAATCCATTCCTGCTCCATAACCACAAAGGAGTATGAATATCAATCGGCTTATATTTAGTATTTTCTAACAATTTGTTCCACCGATCTATTACAATTAATTGAACATCATTCCTATCAAGCTCTTCTTCAGTAATTAACCCAAGTTTATAAGTTGCTTGCACTACATGTGTATCTGGCGCAACTGTTAAACACTCCATATTTTGATACTCTCTATCTGTATATTGCCAAATAACATATAACCAATAATTACATATTTTAGTACCTGATAGATATGGAAACTTCTTTTTATTTTCCTTTTGAATAAAATTTCTAATCTTATGAACATCATTATGAAATTGATCAAATAGTTTCCTAATATCTCCATCAAAAAGCTCTAAAAAAGTATGACACAAAGAAATCCATATTTCTGTTTGCTTTTGTTTTTGTAACGCAACTTTATATTTCGTTAATGCGTATTGAACTTCTTCAAAGGACCTATTAACACATTCTTTAGGATTAAAAACAAATCTAGTTTCAGAATCTTCATATGTTTTTAAAGAACTTTCCCATAAAATATAAGAATTTCTTTGATAATTAAGTGCCATAGGTAAAGTAAAATATAAATAGTTTTCTAAAGATGATTTATCTAATCCTGGATTAGCATCCTCTGGCATCACTTCTCCACCAAGTTCACCATTTCTCCACATACGATATAACTTTTCAACCTTCTCAAGAATTTCTTTTTTACTTTTATCAATTACCATAAAATAAATCTCCTCCTATAAATATTTTTGAATAATATAGTTTCCCCAAGTCTCGTTACTATTAATAGTTCTTCTGGCAATAGGAGAATTTTCAAAATAATCAATAAGTTTAACTTTTTTACCAGTCTTTTCTAATAAACCCATCATTTTCTTTTTTGTTAAAAAATTATAGTACTTTCCCTCTTTTATCATATATCCTGTTCCAACCTTAAAAGATGTATAAATAATACCACCGACTTTTAATGCATCAATCATTTGGTTAAGAATAGTAAATAAGCACTCATCTTCAATATGTAAAATAGAAGAACAAGCCCAAATACAATCATAGGTATCAATATCATGAAAATCAAAAAAATCCATACAAATAACTTCTATTTCTAAATACTTAGTAGCAAGCTTACACATTTCAATAGAACCATCAATTGCTTTTACACAATATCCCAAATCTAGAAACTTCTTACTATCTCTACCAGAACCACAGCCAAAATCTAAAATATAAGCATTCCGGGGTAAAAGAGGAAGCACCTTCTGATAAATAAAATCAAAATCAACAGAAATAGTTTGATTACAATATTCTTGCGCATTTTTATTATAATAATCTAACGTATCATATTCCAACATCATATAATACCCCCACAACCATATAACAATTATAACATAAAAAGACTTTAACCCCGTAATAGAATTAAAATCTTATTTACACATACTTCCAAATTTTCTGATACTGTTTTAACTGTTCTTCTTTCTTTATTTGAGCAACTGGATGATAAACTGGAATAATAACAAAATCATAAACTTTTATTTCTGGATAACATTGGATTGTCTCTTTTAATGTTTTAGAAATAGGAAAACCAAAAATACTGGCTAATGATAATAATGGATAATACCCCAGTGTGACAATTACTTTAGGTTTTACAATTTCAATCTGACGCAATAAATACTTACTACAATTCAAAGTAGATTTTTTTAAGTCTATATTATCACCACGATAACTATTTCCTTTTCTTGCACAAAGAATAGCATTGGTCACAAATAAATCATCTAAAGTATACGTACCCTGAGATGATTGTTCAATATAATATGCTAACAACTTTTTCGTATTACTTTTTTCAGATTCAATAAGGTCTTTCCAATTACTTTTATCGTAATTTAACTTATCATGTAATGTTTTCATTTCTTGATAAGGTCCCCAGTCTTGTCCAATAATCATAATAGAAGAATCCATCCTATGAAACCAATCTGTCCAAATAGAAGGAATATTAACACTAAAATCTAAATTTTGATAAATATTGATAAGAGACTTATTTGAATTAGGAAAAGAAAGACATTGATTACAATTCCCTAATTCCTCAAATAATTTTTCTAATTTCTTTTGTTTCTCTTTCATAAAACACCCATAATAATTTATTTAACATCTTCTTTCAAAACATGATTTAAATATTCCTCTGCAGAAATACCTCTATGCAATTTATCATACTCTTTAATAACAATACTTTCTAATTCTTCTTCTAAAATATTATTTTCTTTTAAAATAGAAACATAGTTACTACGTTGATACTCCAATAACTCACTCAAGTCAGAAAATTTAAAAATCCCCCGGTACTTAGTATCGGAAAATTCAAATAAATACCAAGAATTATCCTTTTGATATACCAAAAACGAATGCATAGGATAAGGATTAATATAGTCTACTTTCACCATTTCAAAAAATGTTTTATTTTGATATCCATGACTAAAAAACCATTCTCTTTCAAATTCAACCATATCAAAACAGTTACCTATTCTCGTATCTAAAATATCATCAACCCCTTGCAACTGATAATTTAAATACCAAGAATCATCAAAATCTGTATCAGTTGGTACAAATAGCCTACCATCTTTACCTAAATATCCATAAGAAAAATATTGATTCATAAACTCTAATAATTCTTCTGGAGTAACAATATTTTGATATTTTTCTACTAAACTTTTCATACTATCCCTACCATTCTACAACAGTTAACTTAGAAAAACGATTTTGCCAACCCGTTACTTTTTTGTTATATAATTCTTTGGAATTACCACTATGTCTAATAGGACGAATCGTTCTACTAAAAATATCTGAAAGACCATAAGGAGCATATACTTTTATATTACCATCTTCTAACGTAATACCTATCGCATGAACAGTAGCTATCCACCTACCTATTGCATCTTCAGAATTTTGATAAGGTAAAACTTTTTCACCTTCTTTTTTTTCTTTCCATAAATGCATTCTAGCTTCATTAGAAACATCAACCTCATAAGGAATACTATGACTTCGAGCATATTCTTGAATCATTTCATAATACTTCATATCAGTATCGATACTTAAGTCCTCCGGATGATAATAAATAACATCTAAATCTTTAACTTCATAATTCAAATCACGACCATCTTGATAATTCCAAACAGTTTGAAAAACACACCCTGCCGCAATATAAAAATTAGGAAGTCGAAGTTCAGCAATATACTCTAACATCTCCATTAATGGGTGATTCTTCTTTAAAATAAAAATCAATTCTTCTAATTGTTTATCAATACATGAATACTGCATATTACTCACCAAGACTCTTAATCATATCAGTAGTACGACTATGATAGCCATTTGCTTCATAAAAAGAAATAGCTCTTGTATTATAACAAAATACCCCTAACAAAACATCATGACACCCAATAGATTTTAAATACTCTTCCATTTTTAAAAGTAACTTTTTACCTATACCTTTAGAACGAACAGAACTAGAAACAACAAGTTCTGTAACTCTACCTCTCATAGGAGCCTTAAAATCATAATTATCAATAGCATAATTATTAATAACTCCTGCAATTAAACCAACAATTCTCTCATCCTCTTTATATAGAAAAATCTTACCTTTCCAAGCTTCTATTTCTTCTAAAGTTTTCTTAAAATATAAATCACGATAATCATCGGTTAAAATATTATAACTCTCTTTATCAATATCGCTAATATGTTTCTGTAGCTCAACTAATAAATCTTTAATATCTTCATCATACATAGAATCATATTCAATTATCATTAACATCACCTTCAAACTACCTACTTTATATCATAAATTAAAAAAAGAAACAACAAAAAAAGCATATTACAAAATACACTTAATAATATTAATCCTTATTACCAAATCTAGAAATTGGTAAAATTGTAAGTGACGTTTTACCCATAATCTTATCTCGAGAAATAGGACCAAAAACACGACTATCAGTAGAATTAGTTCGATTATCACCCATAATAAAATATTCATCTTTGCCTAAAGTGGTAGAAAAATCAAATGTTTCTTTATGTTTAAAATCTTCTTTTACATATTTACCATCAATATAAAGTTTATCATTTTTATATTCAACAGTCTCGCCAGGAAGACCAATTACTCTTTTTATTAAATATTCATCTTCCTCTTTTACAACAACAATATCAAATCTTTCAATATCACTAAATCGATAACTAATCTCATCAAGTAACATAATATCTTTATCATTAAGAGTAGGATCCATAGATGCCCCGTTAACTCGAATTGGAGAAACTACAAACGTCTTAATTAAAACAACAACTAATATAATCATAAAATAAGGTAAAAACTCTTTTATATAGTTTTTTTTCACTGTTTCTTTTTTTTCTTCCATAATAAACACCTTACTTTCTATATTATTCTATCACTATTTTTTTATTCTTAAAAGAAAAAATAAGGGATTCCCCTTATTTTTATTGTTGTCCTCTTTCTTTGATACGGTATCCACCAACCATACCTCTTAAGAATGTAAGTTTAGCACGTCTTACTTTACCTTTACGTACTACTGTAATTCCAGCAATCTTTGGTGAGTGAATTGGGAAAGTTCTTTCAACTCCAACTCCACTACTCATTTTACGAACTGTAAAAGTTTCAGAAACACTTCCACCACGACGAGCTACTACAGTTCCTTCGAATGCTTGGATACGTTCTCTCTTACCTTCAATAATCTTAACGTCAACTCTTACAGTATCTCCAACACGGAATTCTGGAACGTTAGGATTAAGTTGTTTTTGGTTAATTTTGTCAATAACGTTCATATAAGTTCTCCTCTCTAAATATATATTTCACAAATGATCATATTCAAGTTAAACAGCGGATCATCGCTTAGACGTTTACAATTATAGCATAATAAAAACAAAATAGCAAATAATATTTATTATTTTTTCTTAAAATTAGTATGATTCTTCATACTATCATAAACTTGATGAATATAATCCCCTTGATTCATAGAAAAAGTAGATGGAATCTGTATATGCATCGAATTATCTAATTCATATGGATAACTCGTAATTTCCAATTCTGGAAAATGATAAGAAAGTCTTCTAAAATTTCTATAATATTTATTAATTGTATTATTACAAATTCTAACAAACTCATCATATGGAACTCTACTATTATTCATCTTAGCCATATTTCTAATTGGAAAATTACTTTTCACAATCATTTCATTACATGAAATATCCTGTAAAAAGGAAGTAAATAATGTTAAAGCAACAATACTAGAAACAGAAACATCCTTAATATTTTCATCAGGATAATCATCATAAACATCTTGGTTTGTTTGATATAAAATTCGATTTAATTTTCTTCCACCTTCAGATAGCTCTGTACCAACTTTTCCATGATGAATAACATAAACATACGCTTTACCTCCATCCAACCCAAAACCAATATTAGGTAATGAAAGAGTACTTCCATCTTCTCCACACATTTTACTACGGAATACATAAGGAGTCTCATTACCAGATGGATTCCAAACATCAACATGAGTTTCAAAATGATGAGGAAATTTTCCTTCTATTACATCACTAGTATATTTCTTGAAATATTCTTGCCTAGAAATAGAATCAGTTAAAAAACGACTTCTACGTTCTAAAAATTCCTCTGGATTGCGAAAATCTTCTTCCGTTGCATTAAACCAAACATTAAAAACGGCAGACTCTATAATTGCATTAATATCTCCCTCAAAATAAACATAGTCATATTTCTGTAATTCAGGATATTCTTGTAAAAAAGGAATCATATTTTCTGTATATTGAATTAACGCTTTATCAAATCGTTCTTGATTATGAATTTGAATAACAGGAATATTTTCATCACTAATATCCTCTATTTGGCTAGATAAACAAAAAGATGCATTGAATAAAAAGCCACCAATAGAAACCATATTTTTACTATTAGCTTAGGGAAGAATCTCCTTATAAAAAGCATCTAAAATTTTTTGGTCCATAACATCACCTACTTAATAAACATTGCATCTCCAAACGAAAAGAAACGATATTTTTCTTCTACAGCTGTTTTATAGGCATGTAAAATATGGTCTTTTCCAGCAAGAGCAGATACCAACATAACTAAAGTAGATTTAGGCAAATGGAAATTAGTAATCAAAGCATCAATAGCTCTAAATTCATACCCCGGATAAATAAAGATATTAGTCCAACCACTGCATTCACGAAACTCATGATATAAACTCATAATAGTTTCCAAAGTTCTAGTACTAGTAGTACCAACACTAATAATACGCCCACCTTGTTTTTTAGTTTCATTCAAAAGTGCTGCAACTTCACCTGTCATTTGATAAAACTCACTATGCATCTCATGCTCTTCTACAGTATCAACACTCACAGGTCTAAAAGTACCAAGTCCAACATGAAGAGTAATATAAGCAATATGAACACCTTTATCTTCAATTTCTTTTAATAATTCTTTAGTAAAGTGAAGTCCCGCTGTTGGAGCAGCCGCACTGCCAACTTCTCTAGCATAAACGGTTTGATATCTAGACTGATCTTCTAATTGTTCATGAATATAAGGAGGAAGCGGCATTGTACCTAACTCTTCTAACACTTCCAAAAAAATACCTTCATAAGAAAAAGTAAAATGGCGTATCCCCTCTTCTCCAACAAAAATGCAAGTTGCTTTTAACTTACCATCACCAAATACTACAACAGTCCCTTCTTTAATACGGCGAGCAGGTTTTACTAAACATTCCCACGTATCACCTTCAGTATTTTTCAGCAACAATACTTCAATCGCAGCTTTTGTATCCTCTTTTTCTCCATAAAGTCTAGCCGGAAGTACTTTTGTATCATTTAATACTAAAGTATCACCTGGGTTTAAATAAGAGACAATATCTTTAAAGTGCCTATGTTCGATTTCTCCTGTTTCTTTATCTAAAACCATAAGTCTAGACTCATCACGCTTTTTTAAAGGAGTCTGCGCAATTAACTCTTCCGGCAAATCATAATTAAATTCTTCTACTGTCATCTGTTTCCATCTCCTTTATTATTTTCTCTTGAATTTTAGAAGACTCAGAAATAAGTTGTTCTAACCCTTCTGTCTGTAATCTGTTTTCTAAATATGACCTATCCTCTTCGCTATTATAGAAATAATCATACCATAAAATCAGATCATCACTTTCGTAGGTAGTTTTTGCTCTCATAGCAATTAATGATAAAACAGATTGAGGAAATCTCTTTAAAATTTCTGAATAATTATCAATTGGTTCAATAATAGACCATTTAGATAAAATAGCCAGTTCTTTATTCGTATAGCTGGATATCTGATCATAAAAATCATAATAATAAGTTGCTCCAGCCAAAACAGTAAATAGTTTCTGACGAAAAAGACTACTACTACCATGAGGAGAATAACTACTATCAACAAAATGAACAAAATCCATAAAATTTTCTTGTTTAGCCTCCTCCATAGCTACTAAAGAATGATAATGCTGATTTAAAATTTCAGGTGGCAAAAAAGAAAATTTATCAACATTATCTTGAATAATCCTGCAGACATCAGAAATAGTTTCTGTTTTATCAAAAATTAAACCTCTCATGCACTTCACCACTTATTTTTTTTCAATACCTAATACTTCATAAGCTTTATCAGTAGCAATTCTACCACGACTTGTTCTCTTTAATAAACCTGTCTGTAATAAATAAGGTTCATAAACATCTTCAATCGTAGTAACTTCTTCTCCTATAGAACTACTAAGAGCTTCAATCCCGACAGGGCCCCCACCAAATTTTTCGATAACTGCAAGTAACAATTCATGGTCTGTATTGTCAAGTCCCATTTTATCAACTTTTAAACGCTCTAAAGCATCCTCCGTAATAGCTAAATCAACTGTACCATTTCCTTTAACTAAAGCAAAGTCCCTTACTCTTTTAAATAATCTATTAGCAATTCTAGGAGTTCCCCTACTTCTCTTTGCAAGTTCTCTAGCAGCTTCTTCCTCTATTTCCACATCAAGTACTCTAGCAGTACGCTTAATAATATCTGTAAGTTCTTCTACAGTATAAAACTGTAACTTAGAAGTAATACCAAAACGATCACGAAGAGGTGCAGACAAGTCTCCTGCACGTGTCGTCGCACCAACCAAAGTAAAAGGTGGTAAATCAATTTTTATATTACGACTATTTCCTTCACTACCAACAATAATATCTAAAGAAAAGTCTTCCATCGCCGGATATAATATTTCTTCAATATATCTTGGCATACGATGAATTTCATCAATAAACAATACATCACCAGGCTCTAAAGAAGAAAGAATAGCTGCCAAATCACCACTTTTTTCTATACTAGGTCCACTCGCAGTTTTAATATTAGTACCAAGTTCATGTGCAATAATAAAAGCAAGCGTAGTTTTACCTAATCCCGGAGGGCCATATAAAAGAACATGATCTAACGGCTCATTTCTCATCTTCGCAGCTTCTACAAAAACTCTAATATTTTCTTTCACATCTTCTTGACCAATATATTCGCTAATACTTTCTGGTCGAATAGTATTATCCATCAATTGATCATCTTCTAGATGATAATTAGTAACAACACTCTCCTCTTGCATAAGCACCTCTCCTTTCTATTATCGCAATAATAATTTTAAAGCCTCTTTTATTTGCTCTTCAATGGAACTATTTTCATCCACTTGACCAATAACTTTCTTAATTTCTTTATCTTTATATCCTAAAGCAAGCAAAGCTTCTTGTAACTCTTCTTGATTTTCTACAACATCATCCGTAATACCAGTACCAATAAATTCTAGCTTTCCTTTTAAATCTAAAATAATCTGTCTAGCTAATTTCTCACCAATTTTAGGAAATTTTTTCAAATATAAAATATTTTCTCTCTCGATTGCATCCATAATCCCTTGAATAGAACCAACTGCTAAAATAGGAAGAGCCATACGACAACCAAGTCCCTTAACACTAATAAGTTTTAAAAACAATTCCTTTTCTTCTCTAGTCTTAAACCCAAATAAAGCTTCTTCATCTTCTTTCACTTGTTGATAAACAAAAACCTTATATTCTTTTCCTACTTCAAAAGCATAAGGATTAGGCACATAAATTAAATATCCTATTCCATTATTATCTACTACAATAGAATTATACTTTAACTCTACAACAGTTCCTTTAATATAATCATACATATTCTTCAACTCCAAAACTAATTATATAACAAAACCAAAAATCTAGCAATCGAACACAAAATAAAAGCAACAATTACAAGCGAACTGTTGCTATCGTCTAAATTTTCTCTTAATATATTGAAAAGCTTGTTGAAATCTTTCCCTAACACTAGGAAAGAGCCATGAAAAAACAATAACTAATAACCAAAGACAATCAATATATCTTCCATCGAAGAAGGAACGAATTCCAAAAATTGCTAAAAGAACAAAAAATATTCCTAATACAAAAACAATGAATAAATTAATAATATTATTTTTTTCACTATTAGGAAATGCTTTTTTTCCTCTTCTTTGAAGCATCTCATCAACTTGATTCTTAAATTCTTCGTATCGTGATAAAACTTCTTCAAAAGACAAATCACCATCACGAGAGTATTCATCATCTCGCATAGTAATATTACCATTCTCATGTATTTCTACATCGATTCTAGCAAAATCTTCTACAGGCAAATCTATATCATAAGCTTTTCCAAGCATTTTAATTAATTTATTACGACAACTATTAGAAATAAAAGAAGCCTCATTAATATAGACTTTTATTTCCGTATTTATCTTTTTTAATTCCGCTTCTTTGTTCATAATATTCTCCTATTAATCTTCTTTTAAATTATAATATACATCCTGTACATCATCTAACTCTTCTAAAGTATCAACTAACTTATGTACTTTCTCTTGACCTTCTTCATCAAGAGTAACCTCCATATTAGGTATATAAGTAAGTTCACACTCTAAAAACTCTTTTACACCATTTTCTTCTAAAGCATTTCTAACACTAGCAAAATTTTCAGTATCGGTAGTAATTAAATAATTATCTTCTACTTTTTGGAAATCTTCTGCACCAGCATCAAGTGCTACCATCATCATAGTATCTTCATCATAGTCAGCAGGAATCACAATAGACCCGCGACGAGAAAACATATAGCTGACAGAACCATCAGTACCTAAATTTCCACCTGCTTTAGTAAAAGCGCTACGAACTTGTGAGGCTGTTCTATTACGGTTATCAGTTAAACAATCTACCATGAATGCAACTCCACCGTGACCGTACCCTTCATATCTAACACTTTCATAATTTTCGGCATCTCCAGAACCAGTAGCCTTCTCAATTGCTTTATTAATATTTTCTTTTGGCATATTCTGTGCTTTTGCTTTATCAACAGCTAAACGTAAAGCTGCATTCTGATCCGGATCAGGACTACCACCTTTAGCTGCTACCATAATTTCTTTTGCTAATTTTTGAAACACTTTTCCACGAGCAGCATCGATTAATCCTTTTTTACGATGAATCGTTGCCCATTTAGAATGTCCACTCATACTATTACCTCCTTTTCCTAATATATAATATCATACTTAATATACTTTGTAAATGAACAAAAACATGATAAAATATATGTGAAAGAAGGGAAAATATGTATCTACAAGTAAAAAGAAAAAAAATAAAACTAATAGAACTAACAGGTTTTTGGAATCGCTTTAAAGGATTAAAATTCGTTCTAGAACCAATAGACTATGGTATTAAATTCCCTAAAAAGAAATTCGTAACTACTAATTTTCTATGTCAAAAAATAGATATAGTTTTAACTGATAAAGAAGATAATATTTTATATATGTATGAAAATATGAAAACCGAAAAATATATTTTCCCAAAGAAAAAAGTCTATAATGTTTACTTCTTACCATTAAATACAGTAAAAAATTTAGAACCAAACACAAAACTAAAAATAGTACAAACACAGAAAGAAAAAGAAGAAAAGAATACAAAAAAAGATGAAAAATAATTCATCTTTTTTAGTCACCAACCAATTTTATACTCTTCATGTCAATTAATATCCATCCAAAATCCCCATTAGAAACTAAGGTATGACAGTAAGAACAAACTCCATGATTGTCCAAATCTAAAACAGCACCACAGTTTGGACAATTAGTTTCTTTTTCTAATAAAGTACCCATAGTTTTTATACCTTTTTTTCTAGCAAAAGTTAAAATATAAGATTTATAACTATCATCATAAATATTTTCTTTATTAATAGAAGCACTTAAGGCAACAATTAAGATTTCTTTATCACCTTCTACTTTAAAATCCTTAAGTAAAACACCCTTAATAGCATAATTAGAAATCACTGCTCCGGCAGCTTTAATATCCTCAAATAAGGAAATGTGTCTTTGATATAAGTAATCACTTTCAAAACGACGTAACATAATAGGATTTTTCTTATCTAAAGCCTCTAAAATAAGAGAATATAAATGCTTTACCCAAGCATAAAAATCTGCCTTAGAAAACTTCGAGTCAACAGCAAGTATTTTCTGCAAAACTTCCTCCTCAGATAATGGATAATATTCAGAAATCATAATTTCTCCATCACCATCTTTATCAATCATCTCACATGATTTCTCATCTAAAATACCCTCGACTGTGCTTTGAGAAGTATAAAGAATAGAATTATTATCTTTTTCCGGAGTAAAAAGTCGACTACTGCAATAAAGAATAGCAAAATAAGCAGGCAAAGAAAATAAAGTCGCAATAGGTGCCACACCTCCTTCATCAGCCATACAAGCCAGAACAGATAAGATAATAATAGAAAATAAAGAAATCAGTAAAAAAATTCCTAAAACAGCATTACCCGATCCACCTTTTTTATTCATATTAACACCTCTATTCTTATACTACAATAAAAGTATAACTAAAAAAAAGATAAAAGTACATCTTTTATCTTTTTTATATACATCTATTTGTCACGTAATTGCGCATCGTGAGTAGATACAACTTTATCAATAATTCTATTAAATACCTGCATAACTTCTTCATCAGTAAGTGTACGATCATCAGCCATAAACAATAAATTATAAGCAATAGACTTCATACCTTCTTTAACATGCTCTCCTTCATAAACATCAAATACATGAATAGAATTTAAAAGTCTTCCACCTGCCTTTTTAATAGTTGCTTCTATCTCGCTAGAAGAAACTTCTCTAGAAACTACAAAAGCAGCATCTTTCATAATCGTTGGATACTTACTAGCTTCTTTATATTTAAGTGGTTTCACTTTTTGCATCAAAGCTTGTAAAGAAATCTCACAAACATAAACATCATCCTTACATACATTAGGATGTACTCGTCCTAAAATACCAATAGGTTTTCTATCTAATAATATTCTACAAGATTTACCAGGATGCATATCTGGAATAGCACTAACTTCAAAACTATAACGTTTTTGGAAACCAAAATAAGTAAGTATATCTTCTACAAATCCTTTCATTAAATAGAAATCACATGGAATACTTCCCTTCCAAGGATTAACAATATAATTTCCTTTCATCAAAAAGCAAATCTTACTCTCTTCTTTATAATTTTTATCATAAGTTTTAGCCACCTCATAAATCATAACATCTTCTACTTTACGTGCTTTATTATACTGATATACATTTAATAAAGATGGAATTAAAGTAGTACGAACAACACTTTTATCAGTACTCATAGGATTAGGAAGAACAGCTTTTTCCTTACCTTCATAATCAAATTTTTGACTCATATCTGGAGAGACTAAGGTATAAGTTTTTACTTCATTAAATCCTAAACCACGAAGCCTCTTAGAGACAGCCTTACGATACTTAACATCTCCAACATACTCTCCACGACGAATTCCTACTTTTGGCAATGTAGAAACAAGTTTTTGATAACCATAAAGTCTTCCAATCTCTTCAGCAATGTCATTAACATTAGGATCAATATCAAGTCTTCTCTTAGGAATAACTACTCTAAACTTCCCATTCTCTAGTGTATAAGGAAAATCAAGTCTCTCAAGTTCATACCGCATATCATCTTCTGTAATACGAATACCTAACATCTTATCAACTTGTTCAGGAATAAACTCTACTACTTTTTCACTTTTATCAACAACATCATGACTCACCATGCCAGAAAGAACCTTCGCACCAGCGTATTTTTCAAGTAAATGACAAGCACGATTAATAGCCATCAAAGTATATTCATAATTTAATCCCTTACCATAACGAATACTAGCTTCACTACGAAGATCTAGGTGAGCGGCAGTATAACGAATACTAATAGCATCAAAAATAGCAGCTTCAATTAAAATATTTTTAGTAGTATCAATAACTTCCGTATTTTCTCCACCCATGACACCAGCAATACAAACAGGCTTTTCTCCATCCGTAATTACAATGTCACTACTGCGTAAAATACGATTCTTTCCATCAAGAGTAACTACTTCTTCCCCTTCTTTCGCATCTCTTACCAAAATATGATTTCCTAAGGTATCCTTATCAAAGAAATGAAGCGGTTGACCAAACTCTAACATAACATAATTAGAAATATCAACTACGTTATTAATAGGTCTCATACCAGCTGCAATCAAACGTCTTTGAATAAACTCAGGGGACTCTCCTATTTTAACATCCGTTACCATTTTAGCTAAATAATAAGGACATTTACTAGTTTCAACATCTAAAGAAAAATGTTTATCAACAGAGTCACTCTCTTCTTGATAACTACAATCAGGTAGTGTTACTTTACGATTCAAAATAGCAGCTATCTCATAAGCAAATCCAATATGATAATAACAATCATTATTACGATGTTTATGAATATCAAGCTCATATAATGTAGACTCAAGTCCTAAATAAACAAGTGGATCTTTACCAATAGGAGCATCATCAGACAATTCTTCAATACCACGAGCATAAGATTCATCTGTTTTTTCTTCAAGTCCTAATTCATATAAAGCACAAATCATACCATTAGACTCTACTCCACGAATCTTACTAGCTTTAATAACAAAATCACCTGGTAATACTGCTCCAGGTAGCGCAACAATTACTTTCAATCCTTCACGAACATTAGGCGCCCCACAAACAATTTGTTGTAACTCTTCATTGCCAACATCTACCTGACATAAATGTAAGTGATCACTATCTGGATGATCCACACAACTAATAACCTTACCAATTACTAAATGATCAATATGATTACTAATTACTTTTTCAACATTAATACCAGCTTCTGTAATTTTAACAGCTAACTCTTCTAAATCTTGATCACTAATATCAATATAATCTTTTACCCATTCCAAACTAATCATCGTTCTCTAACTCCCCTCTATCAAAATGTTTTACTTCTCTTAAATCTGTATTATAAAAAGTTCTAATATCATCAATATCATACTTAAGCATAGCAACTCTTTCAGCACCAAATCCAAAAGCAAAACCACTCCATACTTCTGGATCATATCCACTCATGCGCAAAACATTAGGATGAACCATACCAGCACCACAAATCGTAATCCAACCAGTATGTTTACAAATATTACATCCCTTTCCTTTACAATTAAAGCAACTAATATCGATTTCTACAGAAGGTTCTGTAAATTGATAATAACTTGGACGGAAACGAACTTCAACATCATCTCCAAACAGCTTTTTAAATAAAACTAAAAAAGTTCCTTTTAAATCAGATAGAGAAATATCTTTATCGACAAGTAATCCTTCAATTTGCATAAATTGATGTGAATGAGTTGCGTCATCTTCATCTCTACGATAAGTTTTACCAGGACAAATAACACGAACAGGTACTTTTCCTTTTCCTTTTAACATCGTACGTACTTGTACTGGAGAAGTTTGACTACGAAGTAAAATCTCTTCACCCTCAAGATAAAATGTATCTTGCGCATCTCTTGCTGGATGGCCTTTTGGAATATTTAACATTTCAAAGTTATATTTATCCTCTTCAATTTCAGGTCCATCAACTACATCATATCCCATAGACATAAATACTTCTTCTACTTCTTCAATTAACTTCTCTAAAATATTAGGAGCACCCATACTTACTTTAGTACTAGGCAAACTAATATCTATCGCTTCACTTGCAAGCTTTTGATTTAATTCTTCTTCTTCTAAACGAGTCTTAATCTCATCATAAGTAGTCTGAAATAAAGTACGAACTTCATTTACTTTTTGTCCAAAAACTTTTTTCTCTTCATTAGGAACATTCTTAATCTCACTATTTAACTCAGTAATAATTCCTTTTTTTCCTAAATACTTGATACGCAATTCGTTCAAAGACTTTAAATCCGAAACTGATTGTAAATCTTCTTGCATTTCTTTTGTAATCTCTTCTACTTTCATACTATCATCCTTTCTAAACAAAAAAATAACTATAACTTAAGGGTGTATAAAACACGGTACCACCTTAATTTATAGTTATTTAACTACCTCATTATCTTAACGCGATTAACGCCTATAATTTTGTTATAGGGACTCCTAAGACGAATTCATAAACTATTCTTATCTGTTTTCACCAACCACAGACTCTCTATTAAGAAATCATTTACTACTACTTCTTAATCGACATCGATACAGCTAGTATAACATAAAACAAAAAAAAAGAAAAGAAAAATTAAATTGTCATTAATTCTTGTTCCTTTTCTTTTAACATTTCATCAATCTTTTTGTTATAAGTTTGTACCAACTCTTGAACTTCTTTTTCCATTCCTTTTTCTGCATCTTCAGGTAATTCTTCTGCTTCTACCATTTCTAAAGCCTCATGACGATTATTGCGAACTGACACTTTAGCATCTTCTGCAATCGCTTTTACTTGCTTAGTAAGTTCGCGACGCCTTTCTTCGGTAAGAGCTGGAACAACAATACGAATTGTCTCACCATCATTATTAGGTGTATACCCTAAATTAGCAGCAAGGATAGCCTTTTCTATTGCACCTAAACAACTTCTATCGAACGGTTTAATTAAAAGTTGAGTTGCTTCTGGCACTGATATCGTTGCTAATTGTTTAAGCGGAGTCATACTTCCATAATATTCAACCATAACTCCATCTAAACTAGAAGGGTTAGCTCTACCTGCTCTAACAGATGCAAAGCGTTTCTCTAAGTTTTTTAAAGTATTCTCCATACTTTCTTTGGTTAATTTGATAATATCATTATCCATTAAATTCATCTCTCCTTGTTATAATTATAATATAAAGTGAATTGAAAAGAAAGAAAAAAGTAGAAATTAATCTACTTTTAAGACTCAACTACTAATTCAGAAGAAACAAATACATAAGAACCATCTTCATTAGAAAAAGTCAATTTATATAAACTACCTTTTGCAACATTATTATCACTTTCTATTGGGAATGTTGTATTAGAATCTAGCTCCAACCCTTCCACTTTTTGTGTTTTGTTATAATCTTTATAATAATCAGTTGCACTAGCTCCACCAGCAAATAAAACCCTAACATATAATTCTATTGACTGATTATTTTTTAAAGCCCTAACAACTTTCTTTAAATTAGTAGGTCCACAAGTACCTCCACATGCTGGAGGAGTGTTAATAACATATTTTTGATTAGCACTATCATATTCAAATATTGGACAAGAATTAATAGTTCTATGAGTAAAAGAATAGTTCTTTCCAAAAGTATTTCTAATCTTAGTCTCTAACTCACTAGCTGTAAAGGCATCCCCAATCTGAGAAAAAGGATATTCTATACCCTGTGCTTGTTTTTCTCTATAAATTTGTGATAAAGCAATATCAAAAACTAAATCATTAGAAAGATCACTAGCTAAAACTTTCTTATCTTGATAGTAATTATTTACTCCACAATAAGAAGTTAAACCATTTGAAATATTAGTAAATAAAGTTTGAATCTCTTCACTATTTACATCAACTTCAACTAATTCATCTTGAGCTTCTTCACTAGCCTCATCTTTTTTATTATCTTTATTCTTCTCTTCTACTTCTTCTTTAGCAATAAATTTGTCATAAACAATATACCCTGATGTTACTACCAAAGCTAATACTAAAATAACAACCAAAACAATAAGTCCCCTATTTTTCTTGTTCTCATTCATAAATATACTCTCCTTATATAATATAAAATACCACATAATAAAAACAAATAAAATAAGGAATCAAAAAAAGATGTCCAATTAGACATCTTATGCATATTCTGAAATTAAATTTAAATATTCATTTTCTAATTGCTCTGTAGTTTCTTGATTAATAGTAGAATCCTCATGAACCAAATAATCCACTTGATCTAAAACTTTTCCATTACGAATTACATAAACAACAGGTAAAGAAGTATCTTCCGTAATATTTAATAGTTTAGCCACTTCTTTGTACTTTTTACTCTTTTTATGTTTGACATTTTCTGGATTAAAGTAATAAGCCTTTTCAACATTTTCTTTCTCTAGCACACCATTCAACACTTTAGCACCATAAGTAGACCATTCACAATCAGAGTTTCCTAAAAACAAAATACCAGATTGTTTGTCAAATAATGCTAAAACATCATCTACATCAGCATACTGAAAAGGATTGTTTTTACTAATAGAATATTCATTAGCAAACTTTTCCGCATCACTCAACTCTTCTGTCTTTTTAAGAGAACATCCACTAATAAGAAACAAAAAACTACAAAATACAATTAAAATTACTACTTTTTTCATGACTACTCCTTAATGGAATTATGCTCCTTGAATTTGACTCATAACTTCATCAGCAAAGTTTTCTTGTTTCTTTTCAATTCCTTCTCCTACACCATAACGTACCATAGAAACAATTTCACCACCATTAGATTTAACATAATCTAATACATTAGTGTTAGAATCTTTAATAAAAGCTTGTTCCTCTAAACAAATTTCTTTATAGAATTTATTTAATCTACCAACAACCATTTTTTCAGCAATATCAGCAGGTTTTCCTTCAGCCATAACTTGTTCTTTAATAACATGAGATTCTCTTTCAACTAATTCTGCTGGAACTTCATCACGTTTAACTGCTGTAGGGTTCATAGCTGCTACATGCATAGCTACATCTTTAGCAACTTCATCTGTTGTATTATCTAACACAACAACTGCAGTAATCTTTCCTCCCATATGTGAATATACACCAAAAACTTGACTATCAGTCTTTTCAATTCTTTCAAATCTTCTAAAACTAATTTTTTCACCAATTTTAGCAACGAAATTAACGATTGTTTCTTCTACTGTTTCACTACCACCATCGATAGTTAATTTATTAGCTTCTTCCATTGTTTTAACATCATTATGTAATAAAGTTTTTATTAAAGATGAAACTAAACCCTTAAAATCTTCATTTTGAGCAACGAAATCAGTTTCACAATTAACTTCTAATAAAACAGCTACATTTCCGTCAACTTGTGCCTCAGTTAATCCTTCAGCAGCAATTCTACTTTCTTTCTTTGCAGCTTTACTAATACCTTTTTCTCTTAACCAATCAATGGCATTTTCCATATTTCCATCTGTAGCTTCTAATGCTTTTTTACAATCAAGCATACCAGCTCCAGTTCTTTCTCTTAATTCCTTAACATCACTTGCTTTAATCATCTTAATCCTCCTCTTTTTTATACAATAAAAGGGAAAGTACCATCCACCCTCCCAATATTAGTTTATCACAATTATTTAGATAAAACTTCAATTAATTCAGCTTTTTTCATAGCAGAATAACCTTTAACACCAGCTTCTTTTGCTTTAGCTTTTAAATCAGCTAATGTCATAGAAGAATAATCAACTTCTTCTTTTTCTTCCTCTTTTACTTCAACTTCTTCTGGTTTAACTTCTTGTTTTACTTCAACTTTTTCTTCTTTTACTTCTGCTTTTTTAGCTTTCTTTTCTGATTTTGCTTTATCATCATCATTAATATAGTCAATGATTTCATTACCATTAACTTCAGCAATAGCATTAGTTAATACACCAAGTAACAATTTAACTGCACGAACTGCGTCATCATTACCAGGAATAACATAATCAACTAAATCAGGATCACAGTTAGTATCTACAATACCAAATACTGGAATACCTAAAATACGAGCTTCTTTAATTGCGTTTTCTTCTTTACGAGGATCAACAATTACTAATGCTTGAGGTAATCTCTTCATCTCACGAATACCTCTTAAGTTTTTATCTAATTTAGCATATTCTTTCTTGATTTGGATAACTTCTTTTTTAGGTAATAAATCAAATGTACCGTCAGCTTCCATTTTATCAATATCGTCCATTCTCTTAATTCTTGAACGAATAGTCTTAAAGTTAGTTAAAGTACCACCTAACCATCTTTCATTAACGAAATACATGTTAGTTCTAACAGCACATTCTTCAGCTGCTTCTTGAGCTTGTTTCTTAGTTCCTACAAATAAAACTTTTCCCCCAGCTTCAGCAATACCTTTCATTGCTTCATATGCTTCTTCTAACTTTTTAACAGTTTTTTGTAAATCGATAATATAAATATCATCTCTTGTAGTATAGATGAATTCCTTCATTTTAGGATTCCATCTTCTTCTTTGATGTCCAAAATGAACACCAGCTTCTAATAAATAATTCATTGATACTATAGCCATAAATATAATTCTCCTTTTCGTTTTATCTTCTATTAGTTTCTAATATTTACCACCCTAAGGCACTAGATAAATAAATTCGCTAATATGTTTATTTTATTTAGTTAATGCAGCAACTAATTCTGCTTTTTTCATTGTAGAATATCCTTCTACTTTAGCATTCTTAGCAGCTTCTTTTAATTCAGCAACTGTCATTTTAGAATAATCAACAGCTTCTTTTGTTTCTTCTTTCTTAGTTTCTTTCTTTTCTACCTTTTTTTCTTCTTTTGCTTCTTTAACTTCACCCTTACCAGCAGTTACAGTAACTTCATGTCCAATAACTTCTTCTTGACGAGTAACCTTTCCTGCTTTTCCATCACGAGCGATTTTTACAAATTCGCTAAACATTTTTGGATCGTTAATAGCGATTTCAGATAACATTTTACGGTTAACTTCAACACCAGCTTTAGTTAAACCTTCGATAAATCTAGAATAACTAATATCGTTTTGACGACATGCAGCATTAATTCTAGTAATCCATAATTTTCTGAATTCTCTCTTTCTTTGTTTTCTGTCTCTAAATGCATATTGTCCAGAATGCATTAATTGTTCTTTTGCTGACTTATAAAGTCTATGTTTACTACCAAAGTAACCTTTAGCTTGTTTTAATACTTTTTTATGACGAGCCTTTGTAACTGCTCCATTCTTTACTCTTGCCATGTTTCTTCCTCCTTCAAATTATTACATAAAATTAAATTACATTCTTTAATCTGTTTTGATCTGCTTTACTTAAGTTAGATCCTTTTCTATTCTTTCTATTAACACTTGTAGATTTTGCTCCAGTGTTATGACGACTTCCTGGACGTCCAATTTTATAATCATTCTTACGTGCTTTAACAACTTTTGCTGTTCCTTTATGTGTTTTAATTTTTGGCATAACTTTTCCTCCTACTATTTATTTTTCTTTGGAACCAATAACATAGTCATGGTTCTACCGTCTAATTTGGGACTTTGTTCTATATCCGCAATTTCTGTAACGCGAGATGCAAATTGTTCTAAAACTTCTCGACCTAATTCCGTATGAGCCATCTGACGTCCTTTAAAACGAACAGTTAACTTAATACGATCACCCTTTTCAAGATATTTAGTAGCATTTCTAAGCTTAGTTTCGAAATCTCCAACATCAATAACAGGTGATAAACGATACTCTTTTAACTCAGACATATTAGCTTTTTGTCTCTTTAATGCCTCTTTTTCTTTCTTACGTTTTTCATAACGATATTTGTTATAATCCATCACTTTACATACTGGTGGATTAGCATTAGGACTCATTAAAACTAAATCTAAATTAGCATAACTAGCCAAAGTAAGTGCATCTTGAATAGATTTAACTCCAACTTGTTCCCCATTAGGACCAATAACTAATACTTCACGAGCCTTAATTTGATCGTTAATAGGTTGATTTCCCTTATTATTTGCTATAATTAACACCTCCATATATTACAAGAAAAAGAAAAGTGGATATAAAATTATATCCACTTCAAACCAAAACGTAACAAAAAATAAATTTTGTTCCTAGGCTTTTGACCCATCGCTAGTTGCAATCAGGTGGATATAAATCTCTTTCCTTTTTTCTCGACTAGTAATAGTTTATGCGAAAACTATTGTTTTGTCAACATCTTTTTATCTTTTTGACATCTTTTTTTGATATGAATCACGATTTATTTCGTAAGTATGCATATCATTAAGCTTACCATAAGCATAATAAGCTTCTGGTCGAACTCCTATTTCGTGATATCCAACTGCTTCATGTAGTTTCTTTGATGGTAAATTAAATTCAAATACATTACTAACTAAAGAATTATAAGGTCCATTGCTAAATTGCTCATCAAGGAATAACTGCATTGCTTCTGTCCCATATCCTTTATTCTGCTCACTTCTATCCCCAATCATAACTTCTAAGTCAGCAGTCTTATTATACAAGTCTTTACTAAATAAGTTAATATAACCAATAATATTACCATCTTTTTCTATTACATAATCAACAGATTCCAATTGCTTTTTAGCACGATAATCATTCCAGTTTGTCTTATATTCCCCAAGAGGAATAGATACGCTAGGATCATTTAAGAAACTAGCCATACGAGGAATATATTCTTCTTGACCAGCATATTTAGAAAGAACTATACGATTTCCTTTTAAAACTTTTTGTAAATTTGCTTCATCAACGGCCATATCTTGAATAGAACGAGCATCATTTGAAAAACTTAATTGAGTAGGAAAATGCTTTGTTCCATATAAAGGCTTAGTACATTGAAATGAAATCGTACTGTATAAATTATCGCCCATACGAGAAGCATGCTTTCTCTCACTCATAAACTGTAACTGAGAATGAGAACAAATATCCAAAACTTGCTTATTAAATGCAGGAACATCCACAACAATACTATGTAAATTCATAATATCAAAAGCATATTCTAACATCAAATCAGTAGCTTGTGCTCCTTTAGAAACTTGAGACCCATAATCAATTTCTGGACTCATTTTAATCCACATATGACTTCTTTGATTCATAGCTTGAGTATTAGCAAAGCCTGTTAGACCAATAAATTGATTAGTATTTTTGTCAACAACGGCAAATACATTTTTAACAGCCATATCGTTTAACTCATTACGAGCATCTTCTACACTCGCTATTTTTTCTCTTTTATAACCTTCAAAAACAACATCAGAATCATTTACCCATCCCATATATTGTTCTGCATCATCTAAATTAATAGATGCTAAATATATATCTTTACCTTCTATTTTCTTATAATAACCCATAGATACCCCCTAGATTAAAAGGAATCATAACTAGATTCCTTTTGCTTTTAAACTACACTTAATAAACGTATATAATATAACTACTTGTTCATAAACTAATTGCATCATAATTATCGAACTCTTGCTTTACCTTCTTCTTGATAAATAGCTCCAACAAATTGACGACCAAATTTTTCAGCTTTACCATTAGAAGCAGCACTGTTAGAATAATACATAGAATCAACAATAGTATCATGATTATCCCAAATAATATTTTCCCAAGGAATTCTAACCTCTCCAAATTGGTCGGCTAATGCATTATCTTGATTAATTGCATAGGAATCAACTTCTTTTCCATCCTTCATAATTCTTCCTGGAACAATAGCTCCCGTTTGATCCCAAACTTGCTCATCATTTGCCCATTTTGGTCTATTTTCTGTATAGACCCAACTATCTCCTGCACGAGCTCCAACATGAATGATAATATCTTCTGGTTTACTACCTTCACGGTATAATGCTTCAATAGTCATCTGTGGAATTCTTTTATCAATCATTTCACCACCACAGTGAGCAACAGCAGTAATACCTTGTTTTCTATCTTCAGCTGTAACAACAGCACAGTCAGCAACTGGATGTCCTAAAGCAACACCTTTCAAATTCTCTCTCATCATTAAAATATCTTCATCTATATCTGTCCACCCATTAGGATTAGCCTCTACATAATCCTGTGTAATTTCAAATACAGAACCATCCAAATTTTTCTGATCAGCCATAAACATTTTTCGCCAATCAAATCCTTCAGCTTCAGCAAACGCTTTACGATGTTCTTTGAATATTGCACTTCTTAGAGCGCCATTTCCTCTAAAATCCACATCTTGGACTTCTTCTAAAGTTTTTAAATTTTGCATGTCTTTAATCATTTTCTTATCTGCATCTGTAATATTTGTGTAACGAATAGTTCCTCCATTCATCGCACCATAAATGTTTTTAGAATCTAACATTCTTAATTTAACCGTATTCATAACTTTTCCCCCTTCAATTTATGTAGCTAGATTATACCACAAATCATCAATTTTGTCAATCCCACGTTACTTTTTTGCCTTTACAAACACTTCATCGTTCCCAATAAGAGTTGATTTAGCTTCAATATCCACAGAAGAAAGTAAAACCATATCTCTCGCAACATCTTCTGCCCTTTGAGACAAATCTTCTTCATTAGAACTAATTCCTTGCTGTAGAGAATACACATTTGTCAAATACTCATTAACAGTAGAATCACCAGTATACTCTTCATGATCAAATTCAATAACTGCAGGCATATTTTCATAAGACACATATAAATTTTTGCCAGCATATTCTGGATTATCTTCTTTTACACGTTGAGAAAAATACATATAAGAATTATCAACCAATTGTTGGTACTCAGCTTGATTCATACTATCACCTTGTACTGCCTTTAAAACACTATCAGCATCTAAAAATTCTGCTGCCTCTTCACTAATAGAAATACCAAGTTTTTCTTCTAAAGTAGTACTAATAGCTTGATTATCAGAAAAACTCATATTTTCTACTTGAGAGAAATCAACTTTCTCACCGTCTAAAGAATCTTCTCTAGAGCACCCTACAAAAGAAGTAGCTAAAAGTCCAATTGCAGCATAAGTAGCAAATTTCTTAATCTTCATCATAATATTCCCCTTCCTAAAACCAATGAATGCCTCTATTATATCATAAGGAAATAAAAAAAGAAAAGCTAAACTGTAACAACAGCCGAATCTTTTCTCATACAGTGTCTTTCTTTTGCATGACTAATAAATGCATCAATAACTTTTCTAGAATTTTCATCAAAATCATAACTAATCTCTGGATGCCACTGAACACCCAAATGAAAGGTATCCGTAGGATATTCAAGCGCTTCTATTTGCCCATCAGAACTAGTCGCAACCGTTCTATAAACATGATTACTTGTTGCATGATAATTATGAAAACTATTAACCATAATTTTTTCTTTACCAATAATTTCATATAGTTTACTATTCTTCAAAATAGCTACTTCATGAGATAAAGATAAGTCATCATCCTTTTGATTATGTAAAATATCACTCTCATTAGCTTCCAATTTTACTTCTTCATCATAACAACTCATCATTTGCATACCAAGACAAACTGCCAAAACTGGTATCTTCTTGTCTATCGCAACCTCTAATAAATATCTATCATACGGAGTAATTTTAATTCCACCTGGAAAAAACAATCCATCACAATACTCTAAATTTCTATGAATTAACTCTTTTTCTTCTTCTGTTAACTCAGGAAATTCATTTCCTCTCGTATTAATATAATCTACATCTTGAGGAGGTGTAATAGAAAAAACTTCCCCACCTGCTTTTTGAAGCGTTCTTCTAACCTTCTCTCCTATATATAGAATTGGTCTTTCATCATTTGTACGAGTATATCTTAACGGAACTCCTATCACTGGTCTCATAAATATTCCACCTCCAATAATTTCTCTTATAATATTATCAGTATAACAAAAAGAAAGAAACTTTTCTATAAATACAAAAAGAAAGAATTAAAACTTAACTCTTTCTTCTACATAACTAACAACTTCTTCTAAAGGTAATACAATTTGTTCCATAGTATCACGATCTCTTAAAGTAACAGTACCATGATTTAAGGTTTCATCATCCACTGTAACAACAAATGGAGTACCAATAGCATCACATCTTCTATAACGTTTACCAATAGATGCAGTCTCATCATAACTAGTTGAAAAATGACTTGCTAGCATACCATAAACTTCTCTAGCCTTATCTCCATGATATTTTTTATTTAATGGTAATACTGCCACTTTGTATGGAGCAAGTGCTGGATGGAATCTCATTACTTCACGACTATCTCCATTTTCTAATGTTTCTTCATCATATGCTTCGCATAAAAAAGCTAAAATAACACGATCTAATCCTAATGCAGGTTCAATACAATATGGAATAAATTTCTCATTAGTTTCAGGATCAACACACATAAAATCTTCTCCGCTACCTGCCATATGATTTTTTAAATCATGATCAGTTCTATTAGCAATTCCCCATAACTCATCAAATCCAAATGGATATAAATACTCAATATCAGTAGTTGCTTTACTATAATGAGCAAGTTCTTCTTTCTTTTGATCATAAAAATGTAAATGTTCACTCTTCATACCTAAAGAAGTTAAAAAGTCCATACAATAATTTTTCCAATAAATAAACCATTCTTCATCTTCTCCTGGTTTACAGAAAAATTCTAACTCCATTTGTTCAAACTCACGAGTTCGGAAAGTAAAGTTACCAGGAGTAATCTCATTACGAAAACTTTTTCCAGTTTGACCAATACCAAAAGGAAGTTTTGCACGCATACTTCTTTGAACATTTAAGAAGTTAACAAACATACCTTGAGCAGTTTCAGGTCTCAAATAAATTGTACTCTTCTTATCTTCAGTAACACCTTGGAATGTCTTAAACATAATATTAAAATCACGAATATCAGTAAAATTCTCTTTACCACAGTTAGGACACTTAATATGATGTTCCTTAATAAAGTTTTCTAATTGTTCATGACTCCATCCATCTGCATGTTCACTACTATCATGCTCTTTTAAATATTGATTAACTATTTTATCAGCACGAAATCTTTCTTTACAATCTTTGCAATCCATAAGTGGATCTGTTGCCATCTTAACATGTCCTGATACTTCCCATGTCTTAGGATTCATTAATATAGCTGATTGAATACCATAATTATAAGGACTTTCTTGAATGAACTTTTTCCACCAAGCTCTACGAATATTTTCTTTTAACTCTACACCTAAAGGACCATAATCCCACGTATTTGCAAGACCTCCATAAATTTCACTTCCTTGGAAGATAAATCCATATTGTTTACAATAATTAGTTAATTTTTCCATTGTTAATTTTTCCATCTATTTCATCTCCTTTATTAATTCTATAATTTTTCTACTATCACTTTCTATCACCATATAACTAGCAGGAACATCCTCAATAAACCCAACCTGATATAAATGATATAACTCCTTGATAATTGGTGTATAAAAATAATCATAATTATATAAAATTATTTTCTTAGGTTGAATACTATTTTTATTTTCTTCAATTGCAATAAATAGTTCACTATAAGTCCCTACTCCGCCAGGCATAAACAATAAGCAATCACTATTTTCATATAGTGCCTGACTTCTTTCTATTGTATTTTTAGTAATAATATTTTGCTTAGTATCAAGTTCTTTTAAAGACTCTTGAAAAAGTAAATCTGAAACGGCAATTACCTCTTTAGAATTCTTTTTAAATTCATCATAAGCAATTGCCATAATCCCTCGGTGATACCCACCGAATACTAAATGACATTCTGGTATTTTAGCAACTTCCTGTAATAATTCCCTACTTGCTTCTAAATAAGAAGTATTAATATTATCTTTAGAGGTTCCTGCAACAAACAATCTCATAACATCATCCTCTCTAAAAAAGAAAAACTTCTAGAATATGTAAGGACGAGTTTTCCCGCGGTTCCACCTTACTTATTCTAGAAGAATCAACTTTATCACTATACTGCTCGCAGCTTTCCACACTGGTCATCACACTTATTACTATTAATATACAAAACTGCTGGTACAATGTCAAGATATTTTCCAAACTACCAACCAAAATAAATGTCATTAAAAAATAATATAGAAAAACACTTTAATTAATAGACAGCATAGCACAAAAAAAGAAACCTCAGTAAAATGTAGAGATACATATAACTGAGAATTCTAATATAACTAATTACATCATATAATAATTAGTGACGTCTACTACTAGCCGTAGATTGTTCATCTAGATTCAAACTCTGACGTATTGCTTTTCTTTTTTCTTTTAAATGGTCAGACATTTGATAAGTTAATTCTTTTGGAGCCTCCCAATATAAATAAATTTGAGTTGGTTGTCCATATGGAAGGTCAGTATACCAATTTTCTATAGGATTTTCAGTAACTAAATGCCCTGTTTGTAATCCTAGTTTAACAAAAGAACTTGATTCTGCTACTATACCTTGTGGTACATATGGAACTTGATCAAACAACTCATCAATCATTGGAAGGAATTGATTTAATCTTCCAGTAATTTCTTCTGGATTAGTTAATCTTTTTCCATTAGCATCAATAGTTGCTAGCTCTACTTGCTCTATAATAACATTTGCCATTTTCTCAAAGGCCATAAATACCTGTTCTTCAGGTCCTTTACTTTGTAAAAAATTTTCAACACTTTTTTCCATAAATATATTTTCCCCCTTCAATTTATGAATTAGCTAGATGATACTACAACACATCAATTTTGTCAAATTTATATCAATTACCAACATATTGATAGAAATTGTAGCACTCTCAAGTTACCAAATTAAATATTGGTATTTCATAATAGAAACTGGCGAAGAAGAATACTTTTTAATTCTTCTTTTAAAAGTAAAATTCTTAAATCTAGTTAACATACAACCATCCCCCTAAATGTGCCCATATTATAACATAAAAAAAGAAAAATGTCAATTGACAATTTTCTAGCTATGAATAGTTCTGAATGAATATTTAATAATACGTCTCTTTTTAGGATAAGAAATTAAACATTCCAAAAATTCAACCATTTGAAATATAGTATATGCAAAAAGTATTCCAAAAATAATTAAAAAGTAAATATCAGCAACAACCAAAGCCAACATCAAAATACAAACCGCAACTAATGCTATCAAAAATCCTATAGTATCTAAAACCTTTAACATTTTTTCTTCTTTTAACATAATAATACCCCCTGAAATTAGTGGATATTATACCATAAAACTAGCTTTGTGTCAATTTGTTCAACTGCCTAATAAACTCTTTACTCTTTAAATAAACACCCGTATAGCGATCATAATAATCATCTAAAAATTGATTAATTTCTAAAACAACAGTATCACTAACCTCTAATTTAGATATATTTTTAATATCTACATAATAAAACAAACGTAATAACTTTATTGTTTTATCAGAAACAATAGGCTCATTATGATAACAGTTACGACACAAATATCCTCCGGAATTAGAGTCAATTGTAACAATCCCTTTATCACTACCACAGACACTACAACAATCAATACTAGGACTAACACCTAAATAATTTAAAAGTTTTAACTCTAAAATTTCAGTCAAAACAATAGGAGAAAATCCCTCTTCCATTTTCTTTAATGTCTCTTTTAATAAATCTAAAATTTCAGAATCATCATTTTCTCTTACTACTTGTAATGTAAGTTCTAACAAAAAAGAAGCATAGCTTACTTTTTCCAAATCTGTAAGCAACTTAGAATAAGACTCTATAACATCAACCGCAGTTAAAGTAGATATACCATCTTTTTTATAATAAATATGAAACTTTCCATATAAAAGTTTACGACTAACACCTCGTAACTTACATTTCATATTACGACAACCTTTAGACATAATACCAATAAGACCATGCTCTCTTGTAAAAACATTTAAAATCTTACTAGACTCACTATAATTTGTCTCACTTAAAACAATACCTTCTACACACTCTAATTTCAAAACTCATCACTTCTTCTTTATAACGGCTTGATACAAACGATAATATTTAATTTCACCTGTTTTTTTAAATAATTCCCATAAAATATTTTCCATTAAAAATCACCTCTATATTTTTATAGTGATGATTTCTTTTATTTTTTATTCAGTTTTTTATTCATCTTCATCTTTTAATCCAAGTTCTAAGAAATATCTTTCTTCGTCTCTCCAATTTTTTAAAGTTTTTACATAAGTTTCTAAATAAACTTTTTTTCCTAAAAACGCTTCCATATCATGACGAGCACGACTTCCTATTTCCTTTAACATAGCGCCACCTTTACCGATAATAATTTTTTTAATATTATCACGGTCTACGACAACTAACAATTGAATATGAACAACATTTTCATCTTCTTCATAATTTTCAACATAACAAGTAACACTATGTGGAATTTCTTCTCTTGTAAGTTCTAAAACCTTTTCACGAACAAATTCTGCCATAATAAATCTTGTAGAAACATTAGTAAGATCTTCATCAGAATAAATCTTATCCATATCTGGTAAATACTTCTTTAAACAAGAAATTAAACTATCTAAATTATTTTTTTTCTTCGCAGAAATAGGAATAATTTCTGCAAAATCATACTTTTCATTTAATTCATTAATTTTTTCTAATAAAACACTCTTATCTTTAAATTGATCAACTTTATTCAAAAGTAAAAATACAGGAACACCATGATTTTTTATTTTTTCTAAAATAAATTCATCTCCCCTACCAAAACCTTTATAAATATCGACTAAAAATAAAATAACATCGACACCTTCCGTATTATTATAAGCTTTTTTATTCATTAAATTCCCTAACTTATGAGTAGGTTTATGAATACCGGGAGTATCAATAAAAATAATTTGAGAATTGGGATCATTATAGATTCCTTGAATAACATTACGAGTAGTTCCGCTAACATTAGACGTAATAGCAAGTTTCATACCAAGTAAACTATTAAGTAATGTACTTTTACCAACATTAGGACGTCCAACTAAACTAACAAAGCCACATTTCATACTAAATCATCCTCCCCAAAAGGATATGGACACAACTCTTCTACCGTATGTTCTATCACATCACCATTAGTAGAATAACAATATACTTTAGCATCTTTAGAATATACCTCAGATATCATCTGACGACAAACAAAACAAGGCATTCCTACTTTTCCACTAGATACCATTACATGAAGTTCTAAAAAATCTTCTTTTTTTACACCAGCAGTAATAGCATTAAAAATTGCTGTTCTTTCAGCACAAGTACCTGCTCTAGTACTAGCATCTTCTACATTAACACCAAAAAACTTTCTTCCGTCCTTAGTAACAACACAAGCAGATACTGGAAAATTGGAAATTGGAACATAACTATTTTGATGCAATTCTAATAACTTTTCTATCATAATAATACCTCCACAAATTCAATTACTTCTGGAATAAAAATAATAAGACCAATAATGGCAGAAATAATTGCCATCATAAGAACTCCTGCACTCGCTGTGTCTTTCGCAAGCTTCGCTAAAGGATGAATATCAGGAGATGCCAAATCAACAACATATTCAATGGCTGTATTAAAAAATTCAGCCATTAACACTAATCCTATTAAAACAAGACATACTAGCCATTCAACATAACTAATATGAAAAACAAAACCAAAAATAACAACTAAAACAGCAATAACGGTATGAATTTTTAAATTTTGCTCTCCCTTATAGGCTTCGCATATACCACAAAAAGCATAACGAAAACTATCGACTAGTCGTTTCTTATCAAGAATTTTTTTCTTTCTATCTTTCGATGTTGCACTCATGTAATACCTCCTCCTGCTTAGAAAACATTACCTCTTCTTCTTCCTTAGTCATATGATCATACCCTAATAAATGATAAAAGCCATGAACAGCTAAAAAAGAAAGTTCACGAAGTAATGAATGACCATATTCTTCTGCTTGACTTCTCGCCTTATCAATAGAAATATAAATATCACCTAAAACTCTTTCATCATCAGGAATAACCATATCTTTTTCATCTTCTAAAGCAAAAGTAATTACATCCGTCTCTCTATCAATATGTCGATAATTTTTGTTAAGTTCATGAATATAGTTGTTATCTACAATAATAACATTAAAAATTACATTCTCTAATTTTTCTTTTTTAATAGCATAATTCAAAACATCTTTTACTGTTTCTAACTCACTAATTTCTTCATCTGTCTGATTAAAAATCTCTAATTCATTCATTCTATCACCCCTATATCAACGTAATTAAACCAATTAATAAGACAATCGCTATTATATTTAAAAACATCTCACTTTTCAAGACACTCGGCAATTTTTCACCAATTTTAGAGAGTCCATAATAACAAGCAAAGCCTAAAATACCACCCAATAAATTTAAAAGAATATCATCGATATCAAAAACCCTACCAATAATCATTTGTACAGTTTCAATAGAACAAGAAGCAATCAAAGTAAGTACAATAGGAAGCCATGCCTTTTCACATTTTAAATAATAACTAATAAAAAAGCCAAAAGGTAAAAACAAAATCATATTGCCAAGAACATTTTTAACAAATAACCGACTTCCAAAATCATAACGAAAAATTTCTTTAAATGGAATAAAATTATTACTAGACCAACTGACAGTATCTTGAAAAGTCACAACTTGGAACAAACACAAAACATAAATAATAAAACACAACATTAAAAGATCTTGATATAAAACAAATTTAGAGTGATTTTTCCATAAATAAGCAACGCGAAAAGAAACAATAATAATTGTAGAAATAAGTACCATAGGCCAAGTAAAATTAACAACCCCTTGAATTGTAGACGAAAGTGGTCCAAACATGTCTACTCCTCCTCTTGCTGGTTCTCTTTAGTAATATCTATATCGCTAATACTTACTACATCGGTAATATCTTCCTTTACTCTAAAGAACACTTCTACTTCTATTTTACTATCTTTTTCGTACTTTTTCAAAATTTTTTTAGAAATAATCTCATCATCTTTAGAAAGCTTATGACTTAACTTCTTAGAAGCCAGCTTCATAGCCACAGAGTCAATAGATGAAAGTGTATAATTTTTATTAATTACATCGGTTTCCAAATAAGTAGAAAATAAAAACTGTATCGGTAAAATCCTAGATTTAAAAATAGAGATACTTTTCTTTTTATAAGTTTTATAATGAGAAAACAAATGATAAGTAGAATCTAAAAACTGTATTTCCAGTTGACTCTTTTTTCTCCCCGTAACTTTTTCTTCATAATAATGCTTAGGTATAGATAAATTTACTTGATACCATACCTCACCAAAAACTTTTCCTCTAGCACATCGTTTACTAACAATTTCTTCTTTATTATAAATAAGACCACTGATAACAACCTCTCCCTTCTTTACATAAGCAAGCCTCTTTTTTACAACTTCTCCTTCTTCTGCTTGAATATCCAAAATCATAGCATCTTTTTTCGCCACAATACTTCTAGGAGAGCATTCCTCTTCTTCTTTATTTTTCTTTCTCTCTTCTACATGAACCAAATATTTAGTACCTATCTCTTCTATTTCCAGCCATTCAATACGTTCAGTTTCCTTTTCTAAAATTTTCTCTACGATTTCTTCCTTTCTTTCATAATTAACTTTAAAATGGAACTTTTCAATTCCTAGTTCTTTCAAGTCCTGATAAATAATTTCCCGAATCTCATGATTAGAATGAATAACATCTACTTCAAATGTCAAATGACTAAGAGCAAATAACACAGCAAAAAAGAAAATTAGTCCTAACAAAAAAATAAAATATTTAGAAAATAAATATTGCAACTTTAAAAATCCATAACGATTTAAAATTGTAATTCTATAACTCGTTTTAATATCCATAATCTTTTGGTAATCTGCTGCATTAATTTCTAAAATAAGACCAATAGAAGTTTCTTCTCTACAATAAATAGAAATATGTTTACTAATCAATAAAGATAAAAAATAAGAAGGATTTTTTCCTTGAATTAAAATACGATAATGATTATTCATAGAACACCTCAATACCATCAACTTCTCCTCCAACTAAAACTTCCTCTTCTAGTAAACGTTGTAATACAAAATCTTTTCCCTTAACAACAACTCTTCCATAACTAGTTAAAAAAGAAACCCTAGTCTCTTCTAAAGACAAAATCTTGGAAAAATTAATTGCAAAAAAGCGATGTTCTAACAAAGTAAGACGAAATTCTTGATCCAAAATATAATCTTTTACTCTAGAAAGCACATAGCATCACCTAATAAAAGATATGAAAAAAAAAGACTTTTTAGTCTTTTATTGTAATTTCGATTTAATAATTTCACTAACTTTTTTCATATCTGCACGGCCTTTTAATTTTGGTTGTACTTCTTTCATAATTTTACCCATATCACGTGGTCCTTCTGGATTTACTATTTGGAATGCTTCATCAATAATAAGAGAAACCTCTTCTTCAGATAATTGTGCTGGTAAATAACTTTGTAAAATCTCAATTTCAGCCTGAGTCTTTTCAATTAAATCATTTCTACCACCCTTTTCAAATTCAGCAATAGAATCCTTTCTTTGTTTAATACCACGATTAACGACTTCAATTAATAAGTCATCATTAATTTCACGTTTCTTATCGATATGCTCCTTATCAAGATCTCCCTTAATCATACGAATTGTAGTTAAACGTTCTTTATCCTTAGCTTTCATAGCTTCAACCATATCTTGTTTTAATTTTTCTACCATAATCTCATCTCCTTAGTCATATTATACAAAACAATATAAAATTATTCAAATAATTATCGATGAACATATCCAAAAATTATTTGAACTTTAATATCTATATCACAAAAGTTTAAAAACAAAAAAAGAGACCTTAGTCTCTGTTATCTTTACGATTTCTTTTCTTTGAATTTTTAATTCCTTCTTTTTTAGCTGCTCTTCTAGCTACTCCTGGTTTAATATAAGATTCACGTTTTTTGCACTCTGAAGGGACACCGTCTCTAGCCACTTTTTGTTTGAATTTTCTTAGTGCTAAATCCAAATTACCATTTTTTACTGTTACTTGCGTTGCCATCAATTATCCCTCCCTTCGCTTTAACTACAATGAATTATATCAAACCTTTCTTTATATTTCAACATTTTTTGTAAACTTTTTGTAAGAAAAGCCTATTATTATAACAATTTACCAACGAAAAACCCAATTTGGTAAAGTAAAACGAATCCAAATAATAGATAAATTAAAAACATCAATTGCTTAATTACTACTCTAAAGGACATAAATTACCCTCACTTACTCTCCTGATTGCACTTCCAAAACTTCTACCAGCATCCATCAACAGTTTAATAACATTGGTAAACGCATTAATCACAGTTCCAGAAATACTGTCTCCCCCAATAATACAATCCAACTCATTAACATCTACTTTTTTCATTTTTGACAAGGATTAGGGCTAGTAATTCCTTCAAACACACCTGCAAGAAATACAACAATTGCAGCAATGCCAACTACCACCCAACCAGATACACCTCCTTTCACTTTATCTAATTCTAAATTACTAACTACTTGCATTTAACCTCCTTTCCACATTTCAAAAAAGATAGAGACAAAAGAAACTCGTTTTTGTAAACAACCAATAGAAATAGAATCATTAACTAAATAACCTTTAATAGGAACAGACAAAAATATTTGATGAACTTTCTTATGTCGATTTAAACTAAGATTACGTAATACCCTATCAATAGAAAAAGAAGCTTTCTTTCCATCAATCAATACCACCTTATTATGGTAAAACCATTCCAGTTGTTTAGAAGAAACAATTAACATCACTTGATTTTTTGAAGAAACCATTCCGGGTATCATTTCATATTTCCGAATATTAGAAACACCAACACTAAAAATAAAAACTAAAACCATGAAAAAACAGAAAAGAAAGAATAAAATCCAAACACTAAAGAAAGATTCATAATTTTTAGATTTCATAAATTTTCCCCTTCTCTAGTCGATACTTTCCATCATATAAATCCAAATGTTGTAATCGATGGCTAATTACAATTACCGTTTTATCTTGCAAATAAGAAAAAATGTTTGAGAGAATAATTCTTTCTTGACCTATATCAATTTGATGAAAAGCCTCATCAAAAATATAAATATCGCTATCCTTAAGTAAAGATCTAGCGAGTAATATTTTTTGACGCTCACCACTACTAAAATTAAACCCATTTTCTTCTACCATACTTTGGTACCCTAGAGGAAGTTTCTCTATAAGAGAATCCAATAAAACCAAAGAACAAACTTTCTCCACTTTATCATGATCTATATCCTGATTTAAAGTAATATTGTATAAAAAGGTATTAGAAAATAACAACTCCCCACCAGTAACATAAGAAATCTTCTCACGTAAGAGTTCTAAATGAATATGATTAATATCAAAATTGCCAATTCGCACCATACCGTAAGGAACATCTAAATATCTCATAAGTATTTTAACTAAACTACTTTTTCCTCCACCGGACTCTCCTGTTAAAAGAATCTTCGCTCCAAACGGAATAGTAAATGAAAAGTCAGAAAACAAATTCCTACTAGAATAAGAAAAAGTAAGATGAGAAAAAACAATGTCACCACGAATCTGCATCAGTTGATAATAGCCTCCACCATCAAAATTTTCTCGAAACAAAGTAAATAAATCTTGAATTCTAGAAATTAAAATTGGAATCTGATAACTCTCAAAAAAGAAAGAGGAAAACTCATCACAATATCCTATAAGATAATGAAAAATATGTTGACATACAAAAAATTCTGCTACAGTTAAATGGTTATAAATTAGCATATAAGCACCAAAAGCATAAAATATAATAAGGATAATATAAAAGAAAAATTGTCTTATATACTCTTCAAATAAAAGAACCCTATCCAATCGATAAGACTTTACTAAATAAGAATCATACTCTTTTTGAAACTGTTCTAAAAATGTATACTCTAAATGAAGTCCTTTTACAGTATCAACATTTTGAAAAGTTTCTGCTAAAAAAGATTGAACAAAATCTTGCTTAGACAATATTCTTTTTTGTCTCTTCTTTTTTATTAAATGTAATGACAAACTTAAACAAAAAGAAAACAAAGCATAACTAAAAAGTAAAAGCACAAATCCCCAATGAACCTGAAATAATAACCATAAAAAGACAAGAAAAAAGAAAAAATTAGTAAAAAAAGAAGAAAATAATCGTAAAAGAAAATTCTTAATCTTAATAACTTCTTGTAGGCGCTCCATCACTTCACCTAATGACCTATTCTTAAAAAACAAATATGGAAGTAGAAGAATTTGTTGATAAACATAAAATATTAATTCTTTATCAAAAACCATTCCTAATTTAGTCAAAAGAAAATTCTTAAAAAAACGGAAACACAATAAATTCAAATAAAAAAGCAAGAGAAAAAAACTAAACTGAAAAACAAGAGAAAATACAGAATACATAACTGCATAATCAAATAAATATTGAAAATGAAAAGTAATCACTAATTGACAAAAAAGACAAAATAAAGAACTAAAAAAAATAAGATAAAAATATAATCGATAACGCCTACAAAACTGCTTAATAAACAAAGACAAAGTCTTCTTTTCATAAAATACAGGTAATGTCTTTATAGGAGACAAATAAAGATAATAACCACTAGATAACATCGTAAATTCTGCAAAAGATAAAATGACTTTCCCCTTAGCTGGATCCATTAAAATAATTTCTTTTTTTGCCTTATTCATTTCATATACAACAACAAAATGCTGATATTTTTTCTGATAAGTAATATGTGCAATACAAGGAAGCTTAGAAATATCCAGAAAAGCAAGGTCCCCTTTAACCCCCTCACAGGAAAAACCTAAAGAAGAAGCTGCCTCTAATAACTGATAAAAAGAAACACCTGATTTTGTCGTACCTGTTAATTCACGTAAATATTCTCTCGATACATCTCCCCCATAATATCGAATAATAGAAAGCAAACAACAAACACCACAATCTTTATTACCATCCTGCAATATTACCTTCAATAACTCTTCCACCTCCATCTTTATTATTAGATAAAACAAAATATTTTTCTGCAAAATTGACAAAAAAATAAATCTTTTTTATACTGAAAGAAAGGATGAGCTATAATGAAAGAAAAAACACAACAAATTTCAGAAGAAGAATATGAACAAATTAAACAAGAATTAGAAGAAATTTTAGAAATCCAAGAAGAACTAAAATTAGCTGTAGAAGAACAAAAATATAAATCCCACGTTCCCCTGGCAGGAAACTTCGGTGAATTACTCATTAATCTAATGAGAAGTAATCATGAAATTGATAAAGAAATAGACTTAGCAATAAAGAACTTTTTAAAATCTTTACAAACGAAAAAAGAAATTAAAGAAAAACTCAGTGTAATCATTAACTACCAAAGAGAAATACTAGAAGCAAAAAAAGAATTAGAAACAACAGAAACACCTGCAGAACTCACATCCATCGCTGCTCATTATCCAGAATTTCAAACAGTTTATATTACTATTCAAGATGGAATTAGTAAGAAAAATGCTAACAACTTTTTAATAACTCAAGTAGAGACTCTACAAGAACGTTTTGAGACACTTCAAGTTCAAAAAATGGAATATGAAAAACAAAGAAAAGAAAAAAATAAACAAAAGAGAAAATTTTTCTCTTTTCCAAAAACAAGAAGAAAAAACGAAAGGAATGAATAACTTGCACACACAAAAAGAAAACCAACAACTATTAAATGATTTACTAGATAGATTTGAATTAAGTAAAAAAGAAAAAGAAGAATTTCTTCAGATTGCAACTCCTATTATCAAACACGAAGAATTCCAAAAAAGAATGAATGCTGAAGAATTTCCTCATCATGCTAAGGTAAGCCTTGGAGAACATATTATCAGTGATGCAATTTTAACTTATAAGCTTACTAAAAAGAAAAAGTGGAAAAAAGAAGAACAAAAAAGAGCGATAAAGATTGCCTTATTTCATGATTTATATGAACTTCCTTGGCAAAATTCTGGAATAAAGAAAAAAATGCTCACTAATAAACATGGTTTCACTCATCCAATCGAAGCTGCAATCAACGCAGCTACTTGGTACCCAGAACTTTTTAAAGAAGATGTTGAAAGAGAAATTATATTAGACGGAATTATTCACCATATGTTTCCTTTTCCGGTACGTACATTAAATGATAAAGATGCCGAACTTCATAATCAAGAAAAATTTGAAAAGTTACCTGAAAATATCAAAAAAAATATCATTGATTCCAGTAAAAGAAAAAAAGTAAAATCTATATCCTTTTCTAGAAGCAAATACCAAGAAGGACGAATTGTAAGTAAAGCAGATAAAAAAATTGCTTGGGGAAAAGAATTAAAATCTTTTCATGGATTAATAGCTTGCGTTACTGGACGTAATCCAAAACTAGAAAAAAAAGACAAATAAAACCAATTTGTCTTTTTTTAGTCTACTCTAGTACCAGCAGGAAAATTCTTAGTAATCGTCAACAATTCAACATCAAGGTCATTTTCCAAAGATGCACATACTAACATACCATCTGAAACCATTCCCCTAAACTTTGCCTTTTTCAAATTCGTAACAACTACTACTCTCTTACCAATAACTTCTTCTGGAGTATAAAATTCAGCAATACTAGAAATAATTTGACGAGGGCTCTCTTCACCTACATCAATTTGAAAAACTAATAAACGATCTGCATTAGGATATTTTTCACACTTTAAAATTACACCAATTCTAAATTCTACTTTTGCAAAATCATCATATTCAATCTTTTCTTTCATACTATCACCTCACCAATATCATAACAAAAAAAAGACCTAATCCCTAGGTCTTTATTTTTTAAATGGTGTCCGCGAGGCGACTCGAACGCCTGACCGATCGCTTAGAAGGCGATTGCTCTATCCAGCTGAGCTACGCAGACATAATCAACTGACAACATAGATTATACAATAATTTCCCTTTTGTTGCAATACCTTTTTACAAGAAAAAAGAGAAAGTATTATTTTCTCTCAATATCTCCTTCTCTAGATACTTGACCAACATATTGATCGTTCACCTCAAACATTACCATAGAAACATCATAATTATCAAATACAGAATAAGAAATACTATATAAAACTTCTTCCAAGACTTTATCATCACTATCAAATAAAAATTTATTAAAATTTAAAAACAACACATTCTCCTGTTCATAATAATCCAATAATTCTACCTGACTATGTAAAAAACTCATCAAATTGGGTTCGTAAATATAACTAGTTGAAAGCTCATCAATAATAATTTTTATTTTATCTCTAGAATCATTTAAATATTTAGTTACCGGAACATAATACATCTCATCATTAATTCTAGATAAATAATAAATAACCACTTTAGAAATATCATCTCTTGAAGTAAGATTATACTCCTGATTAATACCTATATTTTTAGTTAATGGACTAGATAAACCTTCTTTCGTATTAGGATATTCACGTAAAACTTCTCCTTCGACTAGTATAATAACTTCTTCTACATCGCCTAAATCTAAAATGCTAAAAACAACACCAGAAATAATCTGCTTTTCTGTATAGACATCCATATTCAAAAACTCATGTGAAAAATCAACAGTTACTTTTCCTTCTCCGTGCAAAATGTTAAGCACTTTTGTCCCTTTAGGAATATAAGGGAAAAGCCCTTTAGGAAAATGATTTTCATCACGTACCGTCAATTGATCTAAAACTTCAGCTATCCTATCTTCTAATGTAGGCCCTTCCAATAAGACTCTACTTTTAACTAAATAACCATCATCATTTAATAAATAAATATTATCAGTAGCTAATCCCGTAGTACTTTCGATTTCTAAATTAGTTTTTAAAACATAAGAATTATCTAAAGTAGGCAAAGAATAAACAACCAAAAAAATAAATAACGATAAAGTAGTAATGAAAATTTTACGTATCGCTCTAGATTTCAGCATGATATCACCTAAAAAAGTATATGAAAAATCGTACTAAAATAGTACGATTTATAAAGATAAC
>OCQB01000071.1_pt1 | contig 140898 bp, 131 predicted proteins | sample 1538631 | NCBI WGS metagenome assembly OCQB01 (sample SAMN04571713, study PRJEB22368) | human gut metagenome | biome: human gut; material: stool | host: Homo sapiens | place: Luxembourg | collected 2012-10-19
AATCATTTTTTGCATTTTATTTGCAAATTTTTTGGATTTCATTTGCAAAGCTACAAAAACTCTAAGGCTTGCGATAAATAGAATACTTACTTATTTTTCGGAAAATAAGACAATATTTGTCTTATATTTCATAGGTACTATATCGTGCGTTATTATGATGATTTATTACTATGGAAATACGCTTAACTATATGACTGGTAATTCTTCTTTTGATGATATAGAGTTTAGAAAATATCATGTGGCTTTCTCTTCACCAGCAAAAGTAACAGAAGATACTATCGAAAAATTAAAGGAATTTGAACAGAAATATGATATACAGGATATAGAATTAACAACAATTGTTGATTTAGATGGTAATAATATTGAGTTCTCAAGTAATGATGAGGCAATTAATGATTATTGGTTAAAAAAACTCAGAAATCACGACTCATCAGATACAGATAAAAAATATATTATACTTAGTACATATCTTAATAATAATGAGGATAATTCATTTTCTGATACAAAAGGACGCTTGTTTACCGACGAAGAGCTTTCTAAAAATGTTGCCTCAGTGTCATTGGGTAAAGCTAAGAGCATAAAAGTAGGTAATACTACATTTAATGTTGTCAAAGAAAAAACAGCACAAGAAGAGTTCGATGGTAAGATTGAGAAGTATTATATTCCGGCAGATGCTTACTTTAAAACCGGAATAAAAACATGGACGGTAGATATAGTTATTAAAGAGCGTTTCTCGCAAAATATGATGTATCGCTATGTAAATTATCTTCGTGATGTTTTTAATATAAAATTTGATCCGGCTGTTGATAATGAAGGCTCATATGATTATGTCAGAGGACCAATTATATATTATATTGAAGATGCCAACCAAGTATCATCGCAATTTTATTCTATAGTATATATATTTATGTTGTCTTTGATTTCATTTATGTTCTTGCTGAAATACCTTATGGATTCAAGCAGACGAGAAAATAGTATACTTATGATGGTTGGTGCAAAGAAAAGGCTTGTTATGCTTGTAAACTTTATTGAGAATGTTGCCCTTACGGTTATTTCTACGGTTATAGCAATTGCAATACATATATTGCTTTATAGCAGTGTGTTCTCGAAAGCTAATTTGTATGAAAATATAAAGTATTCAGCACAGGACTATGCAATTATTGCCTTACTTGCTATCGGACTTTCTATCATTGTGCAAATACCTTTTATATTTACATATTGGTTTAAGAATGTAAGAAATATAAAGGAGGGCAGTAAATGAAAAAGCTTAATCTATTTGTAATGTCATTTTCTCAAAATATCATATCTTCAATTATAATGCTTATTATACTTTCATTTGCCCTAATTTCTATGCAAGATGTTATAGGTCAATATAGATATATAACATACTCAAGATATATTATAGAAAACCAATATCTGCAAAACAGTGATTACTTTATGATTAATCCAGAGATAATGATGGTTCCTGACCCAAATGAACAACTCAAGCAGTCCAATTCAATTAAAGAAAAAATATCTAAGTTTGATGGGGTTGAAGGTGTAGCAGTTGCTCAACATTCTACGGCATCATATAGGTCAACTACTATTAACACTGAAATATATAACGATTCTATGCAAAAGGCTTTTAGTAAAGAGTTGAGCGAAGGTGTATGGTTTGATAAGGCAGATAAGTCTGATATACCTAATGTGGTTATTGGCGGTGCGGTTTTTAATGATATTCCTATCGGCAGCGATATTGAAATAGCAATGCTCGATAAAAACGGAAACAAAGTACAACAAAAGGTTCATGTTATAGGAAAAATAGGTTATCCGTGGTATGCTGTTAGCTACGCAACTATATCAAATGATGTATCTACAAAGGATTTTCTTATTCAGATAAATACCATTATATTTGATGACGATAAACAAACAAGTGAGATACTGAGCAAATATGATTCATTTCACTCGCTTTCATTCTCATATTTTGTTATTTATAATAAAGAGTGTACAAACGAACAAAAAGAAGCTGTAAGAGATTACTATAACTCTGTGGGTACATATGCAACCTATGATCAGATACTTGAGAATACAAACGATTATATTCGTGATAATCTTATGAAAAAGATAGTTACACCAATATTCTTGCTAATAATAGCAACATTAACGCTTATAAGTATAGCTACCCTGAATACTTATAAAAAGCTTAAGGACCATTCTATATATTATCTATGCGGTTGCAGCAGAAAGAAGAGCTTTGCCTATCTTTTTGCAGAAATAAGTATCGTGGCAATTTTGGCTACAATTATAAATATTATATATGTTTCGGTAATTATGAGTCAGCTTTCCGCAGGCACAATGAGCTATGCTGGCAGCATAATAGATTATAAGAATATTATATATTCGATGATTTATTGTATATTGACTATTGCTATTACCGTTATTCTTCCGTTTATTGTTTATAAGAAAAATACACCGCTTGAGGTTTACAGGAGGAATCATAATGATTGAAATATCTAAGCTTAATAAATATTATAAAGTTGGCAAGGGTAAAATGCATGCCCTAAAGGATATAGATTTGACTATAAAAGATGGAGAAAGTCTTGCTATTCAAGGAAAGTCTGGTGCTGGTAAATCTACGCTTATGCATATTATGGGGCTTCTTGATAGCTATGACAGCGGAAGCCTTAAAATTGATGGACAGGAAATTAAAGGCTTGAGCGATGGCAAGCTTGCAACTATCCGCAATCAAAAAATTGGTTTTGTTATGCAGGATTTCTCGCTTCTTGACCATAAAAGTGTTATTATGAATGTTATGCTGCCTCTATATTTCAATCATAAATATAGCTTTAAAAAGATGAACAAGCTTGCTCTTGAGGCTTTAGAGCGTGTTGGAATAAAGGAACAAGCTAATAAAAAAGCAAATCAGCTTTCAGGTGGTCAAAGGCAGAGAGTTGCAATAGCGAGAGCAATAATTTCAAAGCCTGAAATTATTCTTGCCGATGAACCCACCGGAGCATTAGATAGCGAAACTTCTGTTGAAATTATGAATCTCCTTAAAGAGCTTAATGAAAAAAACGGTATTACACTTATAGTCATAACACACGATGATTCAGTAGCAGACTATTGCAAACGAAAGATTATTATTAAAGATGGCTGTATAGTAGAATAGATTTTTAGAATGTGAGAATATTTTATATATGAAAAATCCGCAGTATATGTGCTGCGGATTTTTTGTGCAAGCTTTGTATATAAAATAAAAAGCCTTGATGAAGTATCAAGGCTTTTGTTGGTTGCGGGAGCCGGATTTGAACCAACGACCTTCGGGTTATGAGCCCGACGAGCTACCAAACTGCTCCATCCCGCGATATGTTATTTTTGAGAGCTTTATTATTATAACTCTTTCAGAATGAAATGTCAATAGCTTTTTTAAGATTTTTTAGAAAATATTAAATCTTGCTTTAGCGTACTTAATAACAGTATATGCGTAAAAACTAGAACTATTCTGAATAATTTTTAAAAAGTTGAACAGAATATAAGGGCAAAGACGCTTTTTTAGAATAATATATAAAAAAATTACTGCAAAATATAAAATTCTCGAAAAGTAGAAAATAAATTTAAGAAAATTTTGTTAAATTTTAAACAAACACTTGTATTTTTTCTCAAAATGCTATAAAATAAAAGCAGTAAAAACTTAGGAGGTATAATTACAATGTCAGTTAAAGTTGCTATTAATGGTTTCGGCCGTATCGGTCGTCTTGCTTTCCGCCAGATGTTTGGTGCAGAGGGTTATGAAGTTGTTGCTATCAACGACCTCACAAAGCCTTCTATGCTTGCAGATCTTCTCAAGTATGATACAGCACAAGGTGGCTACTGCGGTAAGATTGGTCAAAATCTCCACACAGTAGAGGCTGATGACGAGGCTAATACAATCACAGTTGACGGCAAGACTCTTACAATCTATGCTAAGGCTAACGCTGCTGAGCTCCCATGGGGCGAAATCGGTGTAGATGTTGTTCTCGAGTGCACAGGCTTCTATTGCTCTAAGGCAAAGTCACAGGCTCATATCGATGCTGGTGCTAAGAAGGTTGTTATCTCTGCTCCTGCAGGCAGTGACCTTAAGACAATCGTTTATAGCGTAAACGAGAATACTCTTACAGCTGATGATAAAATCATTTCTGCTGCTTCTTGCACAACAAACTGCCTCGCTCCTATGGCTAAGGCTCTTAATGACTATGCTCCAATTCAGAGCGGTATTATGTCAACAATCCACGCTTATACAGGCGACCAGATGATTCTTGACGGTCCACATAGAAAGGGCGACCTCAGAAGAGCAAGAGCAGGTGCTGCTAATATCGTTCCTAACTCAACAGGTGCTGCTAAGGCTATCGGTCTTGTTATCCCTGAGCTCAACGGCAAGCTCATCGGTTCTGCACAGCGTGTTCCTGTACCAACAGGTTCTACAACTATCCTTACAGCTGTTGTTAAGGGTGCTGATGTTACAGTTGATGGCATCAATGCTGCTATGAAGGCTGCTACTTCTGAGTCTTTCGGCTACAACACAGACCCAATCGTATCTTCTGATGTTATCGGTATGAGATATGGTTCACTCTTCGATGCTACACAAACAATGGTATCTAAGATTGCTGATGACCTCTATGAGGTACAGGTTGTTTCTTGGTATGATAACGAGAACAGCTACACAAGCCAGATGGTAAGAACAATTAAGTATTTCGCAGAGCTTGCTTAATCTTAAAACTGTTTAAACTAAACTGATTTATAGGAAGCACTTCGTCACTATGGCGAGGTGCTTCTTTTTGTTTATAAAAAAGGGAGTGGCTGAAACCACTCCTTTATTTATTAATCTTTATTATCGAAAGGAATTTGTGCATTAGCAGAACGCACTTCATATTTTGAGATGTTTGGCATTAATAACAAAAACGAGCAACCCCACATTAATTGAGTTGCTCGTTTTTTGGTGCGGGTAACCGGACTTGAACCGGTACGGAGTATTAGTCCGAGGGATTTTAAGTCCCTTGCGTCTGCCAATTTCGCCATACCCGCAAAAATATATGCAAGATTTAACTTTTAAATTATAACATAATTTTCTGCACTTTTCAAGCGTTGTAAGAAAAAAATTATTATTGTTATAAAATTTATTCGGTGGCGAGCCGCCACTGCCAAGACGCGGAATCGCTCGGCAAGCCTCGCTCGCAGTTGATTAGAGAAATATATTGCCACGGTCGAAGAAATTGCCAATGGGCGGACTTTATTCGCCCCCTACGATAAAGCTTCCCTAAGATACTCAAAGTTTAGGTCGAGCCTTTTTAAAGGCTCGTAGGTCAAGGGCAACGCCCTTGTCGCTCTCCGCAGAGAGCGAAATACCTTTGGGCGAAGCCCAACATTCTTTACTTCTAAAAGCGGTGGACTTTGTCCACCGCTTAATTTTCTTTTGTTAGCAACATTAGTACCTAAGGGCGGACTTTGTCCGCCCTTTTAAGGTAAGAGATGTTAAGGGCTTCGCCCTTAAAACCCACCAAAGGCTCTGCCTTTGGAAACTGTGAGCCTTTGAAAAGGCTCAAGCGAAACTTTTAACTGTCTAAAATAAGTACATTAGCTGAGCGTAGGGGCGAACTGTGTTCGCCCGTTCGGTAGTTCATTGGAAATTTCTTCGACCGTAGCAATAATCTTCATTTATCAACACCGAGCGAGACTTGTCGAGCGATTCTGCGTCTTGAGAGCGGCGGCTCGCCGCCTTAGGTGAGCTTGTCAACAAAAAAACGGTGACTGCCTTATGCAATCACCGTTTATGATAGGTTGAATATTTAGATTTATAGAACCTTAGATAAGAAATCTTTAAGTCTTTGGTTCTGCGGATTTCCGAATAGTTCCTTAGGATTGTTTTCTTCTTGAATTATTCCATCATTGATGAACATAACTCTATTTGCAACCTCTCTTGCAAAACCCATTTCGTGAGTAACTATAACCATTGTCATACCTGATTCTGCAAGGTCTTTCATAAGAGCAAGAACTTCTCCGACCATTTCAGGGTCGAGTGCTGATGTAGGCTCATCAAAGAGCATTACATCAGGATTCATTGCTAAAGCTCTTATAATAGCGATTCTCTGTTTCTGACCGCCAGAAAGCTGTGGTGAATATAAATCTGCCTTTTCAGAAAGACCGATTCTTGCGAGAAGCTCATCAGCTTTTGCTGAAGCCTCGTCCTTTGTCATCTTGCCAAGCTTGACAGGTGCAAGCATAATATTTTGCTTGATTGTCATATTAGGGAAAAGGTTGAACTGCTGGAATACCATACCGATTTTTTCACGCATTTTATTTATATCTACGGACTTATCGGTTATATCTGTACCCTCAAATTTTATGACACCGCTTGTAGGTGTTTCAAGTAGATTAAGAGAGCGGAGAAAAGTAGATTTTCCACAGCCGGAGGGCCCTATAATAGCGATAACATCGCCCCTTGAGATAGTGGTGTTTATGCCTTTGAGAACATCGTGTTCACCGAAGCTTTTGCAAAGGTCCTTTACCTCTATAAGAACTTGATTTGTGCTTTTATCTTGCATTGTCATTTTTAAGCTTCCTTTCGAGTTTATTTACACCTACGGTTAAGATCATTACTATTACGAGGTAGATAAGTGCAACAGCGATAAGTGGTATGAATGCCTCGAAGGTCTGACTTCTGATAATATCGCCAGCCTTTGTGAGGTCTGTAAGTCCGATATAACCACTGATAGCTGTTTCCTTGAGAAGGCTGATACACTCATTGCAGAGTGCAGGAAGAATATTTTTGAAAGCCTGTGGAAGAATAATTGAAAGCATAGTCTGCTTATATGTAAGACCAAGACTGCGACCTGCCTCAAATTGTCCCTTATCTACTGAGTTTATGCCTGAACGGATAACCTCGGCAACATAAGCGGCTGAATTAAGACCGAAAGCGACAACAGCAACGAGAATCTTATCAATATTGACCGACGCAAAGATTACATAATAGATTATAAGGAGCTGAATCATTGCAGGAGTACCTCTTATAATGGTGAGGTATAGCTTACAGATGAAATTCAAAATTTTAAGCTTATGGTTTTGGTCGTGTATGGTTCTTACGATTGCGATAAGTGCACCAAGCACAATACCGATTATAATCGCAAAGAGTGTAATAAGAAGTGTGTTGCCAAGACCTGTGACGATATAGCTCCAACGGCTGCTATCGACAAAATTCTGTTGAAGTTTCTCGAAGAATGATATGCCGGCTGCACCTGATTCTGTGTTTCTTACAACAATAACCTGTCTTGTTTCAGCATAGAAATTTGAGAAATCGACATTCTTTTTTCTATCCTCAGTAACAGACATACCAGCGGCACCGACATCTGCCTTACCAGATTGCACGGAGGTTATAATGGAATCAAATTCTATATCCTCAATTTTGAGTTCCATTCCAAGCTTATCGCATATAGCTCTCATCATATCCATATCAATACCGACGATTTTTCCGTCCTCATAGTATTCATATGGCTTGAACTGAGCATTTGTTGCAACAACTAAAGTACCGTTTTTGCGGTCAACATTTTTTTCATTATAAGGCTTAGTACCGATTTCTTTTGCAGAGCCAATATAATTTGTAACTATATCTGATAAAGTTCCGTCTGCTTGTAATTCATCTATGGCATTATTGAGCTTATCGAGAAGCTCCTTGTTGCCTTTTTTTATGCAAAGAGCATATTGTTCCTTTGCAAATTCCTCATCGAGAATCTTAATATCAGAATTTTTCTCTGTAAAGGATTTTGCTGTCTGTTCATCAATTACAACACAATCGATTTTTTGCTGTTTAAGTGATTGAATAGCATCAGCGGCTTTATTATAGCGTTCAATCGTAGTGCCTTTTTCGTCACCCTCATATTCGGTGACATAGTCATCACCAGTTGTACCAAGCTGAACACCAACTTTTTTTCCTGGAATGTCCTTAGCACTTGTAATAGTGTTATCGCTTTGGCTTGTGGTATCTGCCGCATTTGCTGTGCTGAGCATAAAACAGCTCAAAAGTGCTGTGACGGCAAGTAAAATGCAGATAAACCGCCAAGCCGTCTGATTTTTGTTTCTACTTTTTAACATAATAACTTCCTCCTTCAATATATAAAAAAACTATATCACATATTTTTGCTTTTTACAATGAATAAGCCGAAAATTAAGCAAAATAACTTCCTTAAGACAGTAAAAAGGCTCGTAGGACAAGGGCAACGCCCTTGTCGCTCTCCGCAGAGGGCGAAATACCTTTGAGCGAAGCCTAACATAAATTTCTCTTGTTGGCAACATTAGTTCCTAAGGGCGGACAAAGTCCGCCCTTTAAAGGTAAGAAATGTTAAGGGCGTTGCCCTTAAAACCCACCAAAGGCTCTGCCGTAGGTGACTACCTTTGGAAACCGCAAGCTTTTGAAAAAGCTTGAGCAAAACTTTTAATTTAACAAGCTTAGACGCGAATAATAAGCGTTAATTTAACAAAAAATCGGTAGTTTCTTCGACCGTGTTAACTATCTTCTTTAACTTCACTACGAGCGAGGCAAAGCCGAGCGATTCCGCGTCTTGTCCTGTGCGGTCACGCACCGCGTCTTGGGAGCGGCGGCTCGCCGCCTTGAGCAAAACTTTTAATTTAACAAGCTTAGACGCGAATAATAAGCGTTAATTTAACAAAAAAGTAGAACGCGTCTTGTCCTGTGCGGTCACGCACCGCCGCCTTGAGCAAAACTTTTAAATGTCTTAGAGAAATCTGTTAGCTAATCGTAGTCCGCTCGGAAGTTTTTCCGACTGCGTCAACAAGTTTCTCTTATAAGTGTTGGGCGAATATTAAGGAATTTCTTGCCTTAAAGGTAATATTGTTTTATAATAGCAATAGAATTAACGAATTATTGCTGAAAGGATAGATTATTTATGGAAAGAAAGGCTTCTGATTTTTTTGAATCTCTTAATGGCAAAACAGTTGCTCTCTGTGGTATCGGTGGAAGTAATTTGCCTCTTATAAAGATGTTTGCAAAATACGGTGCAAAGGTTCTCGCTTGTGATAAGAGAGAAAGAACTGCTCTCGGTGAAAATGCCGATAAAGCCGAAGAATATGGTGCAGAACTTCATCTTGGTGAAAATTATTTAAAAAATCTTGGAGCGGATATTATATTCAGAACCCCAGGTATGAAATATTATATGGACGAACTTGTAGAGGCAAGAAACAATGGTGTTGCTGTTACAAGCGAAATGGAAGTATTCTTTGATATATGCCCTTGCAAAATAATTGCAGTTACAGGAAGTGATGGTAAAACAACTACAACTACAATTATTTCCGAGCTTTTAAAGGCAAGTGGAAAGACTGTTCACCTCGGTGGAAACATCGGACACCCGCTCTTGCCTGATATAGAATCAATTTCTCCTGAAGATTATGCTGTTGTAGAGCTTTCAAGCTTCCAGCTTATTTCTATGAGAAAAAGCCCTGATATTGCAGTTGTAACAAATCTTGCACCTAATCACCTTGATATTCACAAGGATATGCAGGAATATATTGACGCTAAGAAAAATATTGTTCTCCACCAGAACGCTTTTTCACGCACAGTCTTAAATCTTGATAACGAAATCTCAAACAGCTTTAGCGAATATGTTCGTGGTACGCTCTATAAATTCTCACGCAAAAATTCTGTAAAAAGCGGTGCTTATATGAAGCCTGACGGTGAAATAGTTATGAGCATAAATGGAGAAGAAACGCACATAATGAAAGCGGAGGAGATTAAAATTCCTGGCTTGCATAATATCGAAAACTACCTTGCCGCAATAAGTGCAGTATGGGGCTTGGTTGATGTTGAAACTATCCGCAAGGTTGCTATGGAATTTGCGGGAGTTGAGCATCGTGCGGAATTAGTCAGAGAGTTAGACGGCGTTCGTTGGTATAATGACGCTATTGGAACAAGTCCTACAAGAACCGTCAAGGGTACACTTTCACTTTATGACCGTAAAATTATCCTTATTGCCGGCGGATATGACAAGAAAATCCCATATGACGAGATGGGCGAGGTCGTGCCTAAGACAGTTAAGCTTTTAATTCTTATGGGAGCTACGGCAGATAAGATTGAGGAGGCTACAAGAAAAGCATCAACATATAGTGAGGGAAATCCTGAGATAATCAGAGTTAACAGCATGGAAGAAGCTGTTAAAATTGCAAGAGAGAGAGCCGAGAGCGGAGATATAGTTTCTATGTCACCCGCAAGTGCAAGCTTTGATATGTATAAGAATTTCGCCGAAAAGGGCTTACATTATAAGAGATTGGTTATGGAATTGAAGTAATTTCCAATCCTACGATTAGCTAACAAACTTATCTAAAGACAGTTAAAAGTTTCGCTCGAGCCTTTTTAAAGGCTCGCAGTTTCCAAAGGCGGAGCCTTTGGTGGGTGTTAAGGGCAACGCCCTTAGAAACTAATGTTGCTGGCAAGAGGAATTTATCGGCGGATAAAATCCGCCGATTTAAGAAAAAAGAAATGTTGGGCTTCGCCCAAAGGTGTTTCGCTCTCTGCGGAGAGCGACAAGGGCGTTGCCCTTGACCTACAAGCCTTTAAAAAGGCTTGACCTAAACTTTAATTTTTCTTAGGAAAGATAAATATTGATTTTAGGACGGAACCTCTTGTAGTTTTATAAGGTGTTGATAGGAGGATTATATGGAAAACATAAAAGAAGTACTCACAAAGCTTTTGCTTGCTGACGGCGTTTCTGGCGATGAAGATTTCGCTTGTTCTATCGCCGCAACAATTTTAAGAGAATTTGGTGAGGTGACATATAGAGATAACGGAAGTGTTATTCTCACAATGGGCGATAAATCAAGCGATAAGCATATTATGCTTGATGCACATATCGACAGAATAGGTCTTATCGTCACATATATTGACGACAGAGGCTTTATTAAAGCAACACCTTGCGGTGGTATGGATATGAGAACGCTTCAGTCAAGTGCAGTAACTGTTCTTGGCAAGGAGAATATTACAGGCGTAGTATGTACATTCCCTCCGCATTTAATCAAGAATGACAGCGGAGATGCCATTACTAAGGATAAAATCTGGATTGATACTGGACTTCCTGTCGAAAAGGTAAAGAATCTTGTTGAGCTTGGTGATAGAATTATTGTCAGAAGTGAGCCTAAGGAATTGCTTAATAACAGAATTGCCTCGGCGGCTTTGGATAATCGTGCAGGCTGTACGGCTCTTGTTGAAACAGCAAGACTTCTTAAGGATAAAAAACTGCCTTGCAAGCTTTCAATCGTTCTAAGCTCACAGGAAGAAACAAGCGAGCTTGGTGCGAGAACAGCCACATTTGCACTTGACCCGACAGAGGCGATTATAGTTGATGTTGGTTTTGCAAAGCAAGCCGGAGTTCCTGAAGAATCAAGCGGAAACTTCGGCTGTGGTGGAATTATTAGTATAGCACCTGTGCTTTCAAGAAAGGTTACAAATAAGCTGATTGAGATTTCAAAGAGCTTTGGTTTAGAGTGTGAATATGAGGTTGACGGCAGAACGACAGGCACAAATGCAGATGTAATAGCAGGAAGCAGAGGAGGAGTTCCTTGTGGAGTTCTTTCTATTCCTGAAAGATATATGCACACACAGGTTGAGGTTGTTTCACTTGAGGATATAGAAAGTGTTGCAAAGATTCTTGCAAAGTATGTTGAGGACGGAGGTGCATTTTAATGAACATTGAGCTTTTAGAAAGATTATGCACAGCTTGCGGAGTTTCTGGAGATGAGGACGATATAAGAGATATTATCCTTGAAGAAATTAAGCCATACACAGACGAACTAAAGGTTGATTCTCTCGGAAATATCCTTGCTTTCAAAAAGGGCAAGCAGAGAGCAAAATCTAAACTTCTTATCTCGGCACATATGGATGAGGTAGGCTTTATTGTTACTAATATTGAAAGCAACGGTACACTGAAATTTGCCGAGGTGGGCGGAATTGATAAAAAAGCCGCTTGCGGAAAGGCAGTTCTTATCGGCAAAAATAAATTGCCTGGCGTCATTGGTGCAGTTCCTGTTCATGTGCTTAAAGCTGATGAAAGAGCAAAAAATCCGTCAATAGACTCACTTTATATAGATATTGGTGCAGATACCAAGGAACAAGCCGAGAAGTGTGTTTCTCTTGGTGACTGCGTTTATTTTGATTCGGTTTTTGAGGCTGATGAACGCATAATCGGAAAGGCGATTGATGACAGAGCAGGCTGTATGGCTCTTATAGAATTGTTACAAAGCGAACTTGAGTATGACGCATACTTTAGCTTTGTAGTACAAGAGGAAATAGGTCTGCGTGGGGCAAAGGGTGCGGCATTTACGCTCAATCCTGATACTGCGATTGTAGTTGAGGCTACAACAGCATCGGATATTCCTGATGTTTCGGGTGCTGATAAGGTATGCTCGGTCGGTTCGGGTGCGGTTGTTTCGTTTATGGACGGTGCAACTATGTATGACCGAACACTTTACAGGCTTATAATGGATAATGCAAAGCAAGCTGAAATCCCTGTTCAGACTAAAACGAAAATTGCAGGCGGAAACGATGCTGGTGCAATCCATCAATCAAGAGGCGGAGTGCGTACAGCGGCAATTTCAGTTCCTTGCAGATATTTGCACAGCTCAACCTCTCTTATAAGTCGAGATGACTTACAAGCCGTTTGTGATACTCTAAGACTTGCGGCAGAATTGGCGGCTGGAAATGATTTTACTTGTTGATGAAAGCAATCGTTCCATAGCTGAAAAATATCTTGCTAAGCCGAATCCCTTTGCTTGCCGAATACTTTCACAGCTTTTAGCCTATGGAACAGGTGAACGCTTTTTAGAGCATTGGGTTCAGCTTGAGGATAACAAGCCGAGAGCGGTAATCTCACGAATGGACGGAAACATTACAATTTTCTGCGAAAATGTAAATGATGAGCTTTTAGAATTTATTGAAGCGGTGGGATATAACACAATTCTTGCGGATAAGGAGCTTTTTCCTCAATACTGGAGCGGAGAAGTCTTGATGAAGTTTGTCAGAAAGCCTGAAACTGAAATTTCTGATAATATAGATTTTAACCCTACTATAAGAGAAATTTATTCCGTTCTTGAAAGATGTCGGGGAGAGGGCTTTGAAATTCCCGATTTTGATAGCTTTTATCCCGATATGTCGCATAGGGTAAGGCATAATTTGTCGAGAGTTCTTGCGTATAGACTTGAGGGACAGGCTATTGCCTGCTGTATGACCTCGGCTGAAACGGATAATTGTGCAATTATAAGTGGAGTTGCGTGCTTGCCCGAATGTAGGGGCAAGGGATACGCAAGCAAGCTTGTTGCGAAAATTTCAGAAGCTTTGGGTGATAGAGATATTTTTGTTTTTTGTAGAGAGGAATTGATTGGGTTTTATAGCAGGTTAGGTTTTAGCAACATAGACATAAGGGGCATAATTTAAATGATTGATGAAAAATTTATTGATGAAATTAAAAAATATTCTTTAAAGGATCTCGAATTGATTTATTCTACACAAAAGGATTTATATTCAAAAGATGAAATGGCAGTAATTTATGAAGAAATAAACAAACGCAAAAATGAAATTAGAGAACGGATAAAATCAAAACTACCTAAGGATATTATGTGTCCAAAGTGCAATGGTTTAAATTCCTTTGAAAATCAAAATTGTAAGTTTTGCGGACATAGATTGGATAAAAGAGAATATTATGATTCTTATGAAGATTATTGCATTGATTGTGGTGATGACAATCAAGATATGCATAAAGACGATGACAGCAGCAGTAATAGTGATAGCTATACTTTTCAATATGTTATAAGCTTTTTAATTCCATTGGTTGGCTTTATTCTTGGAGCTATACTTTTATCTAAAGATTCAAATGACGAAAAATCAAAAGGAAAGACTTGCATTATAATTGGAATTGTAGCAATGTTAATCTATATTATTATGGTATCGGTCTTATAAAGGGTATGTGTTTAATTAAAAACATAAATGTGAAGGAAATATAAAATGAATAATTATTTTGATTTTGATAAAAAGATAATTTCCGCATCTGAAAAGGCGGAAGAAATGGCTAATGAGGCATTTCAGAAAACTAACTACATAACAGAGCTTAATCAGCGAAAAATGCTGAAGGCTTTTCAGAATGCAAGAGTCAGCGAAAGCCATTTCACAGCAAGTACAGGCTATGGCTACGGTGACAGAGGTCGAGAGGCTCTTGATGAGGTATTCGCATTCGCACTTAATGCGGAGGACGCTCTTGTCAGATATAATTTCGTGAGCGGTACACATACAATTACTACCGCACTTTTCGGCGTTCTTCGTCCGAATGATACTATGCTTTCGGTTACTGGAATACCATACGATACACTTCAAGGTGTAATCGGAATTACAAGTGATGGCAAAACTATTTCGGGCAATACAGGTACACTTATTGACTTCGGCATAAATTACGAACAGCTCGACCTTTTACCCGACGGAACAGTTGACTATGAGGGTATGAAACAGAGAATCACACCTGATATTAAAATGGTATATATTCAGCGTTCAAGGGGGTATTCGCTCCGTCCGTCACTCAGATGTGAGGAAATCGAGAAAATCGCAAAGCTTGCACACGAGCTTGCACCAAACTGCATAGTTATGCTCGATAACTGCTATGGCGAATTTGTACAGGAATATGAGCCAACTATTGGAAATGTTGACCTTATGGCAGGCTCACTAATCAAGAATCCAGGCGGAGGAATTGCCCCGACAGGCGGTTATATAGCGGGCAGACACGATTTAATAGAGCTTTGCTCATATCGTCTTACAACTCCTGGTACTGGCAAGGAAATCGGCTGTACTCTCGGACATAATCGGGAATTATTTATGGGAGCATTCAATGCTCCTCATGTAACTGGTGAGGCACTCAAGACAGCGATATTTGCATCAGCATTTTTCGAGCTTTTCGGCTATGGTGTTACTCCAAGATATGATGAGCCTCGTGCGGATATTATCGAATCAATTATGCTCGGCGGAGAAAAAGAGCTTGTTGCATTTTGTCAAGGCATACAGCAGGGAGCACCTGTTGATTCGTTTGTAGTTCCAGAGCCTTGGGATATGCCTGGCTATGATAGTCAGGTTATTATGGCGGCTGGTGCATTTACACTTGGTGCGTCAATAGAGCTTTCGGCTGACGCTCCACTCAGAGAGCCATATGCCGCTTGGATGCAGGGTGCGTTGAATTATCACAGCGGTAAGCTTGGCGTACTTCTTGCCGCACAGAAAATGCTTGAAAAAGGCGTTCTCAAGCAGTGAAAGCCCTGAAAAACAGGCTGAATTTTGTCGGTCTGTCGCTTATCATAGGAGCTGTTATTTCAGTTTCAGGTTTAGTGCCGCTTATTCCGCAGGAAATGTATATTACAAGGCTTGCGTTATTGTCCTTTGCAAAAAATTTATTGCCGTTTATTGTGCTTGCGTATTTTTTCAAACAGCCGTTGAAGCTTAAAAAGCAGACTAAGCAAAAAATATCTTTGTCAGCTTTGGTTTTATTTACAGTATTTGCTTTTACATTGTGCTTTTCGTGCAATATCGTGCCGAATTTAATTTCATATGCGACTGGAATAGACATAGGTTCAAGCTATGTATTCAATCCACTGGATTATATTGCAATGGCACTTATCCCCGCAATAATCGAGGAAACGGCTTTTCGTGGGTTTATTTTAGGCGGATTTTGCGAATATGGGGCAAAATTTGCGGTGATTATTTCGGCTATGATTTTTGCGATGTCACATACAAGTTTGACGGCGGTTATATATTCGTTCCTTTGCGGAATAATTTTAGGCTGTTTATATCTCAGAACTAATTCACTTATTGCGTGTATGACAGTGCATTTTTTGTGCAATGCTCTTACCATAACTTGCGGGTTGTTTCAAGGCTTATATAATATAGCAATCGGGATTTGTATTTTTCTTTTGGTGATAATTTTTGTAGCCATAAAGCTGAAACGAAAGCCAATATTTCCGCGAGAACAGCAAAAATCGGATATATTATCATTTAAAACGGCTCTTACAAACCCGATGATAATAATTTTATTCGCAATAGAAATTATAAATATAATTATGATGTATTTTTAAGCAAGGAGATGACGGCAGGTGAGCATTGATGAAGAATTTATGCTTGAGGCCTTAACAGAGGCACAGAAATCCTATGAAATAGGGGAAGTACCTGTTGGTGCAGTTGTCGTCAAAGATGGCGAAATTGTCGGGCGAGGTCATAATCTTCGTGAAACCGATAAAAACGCCTTGCGTCACGCAGAGCTTATTGCGATAGATGAGGCTTGTACGAGATTAGGCGGTTGGAGGCTTTGGCATTGTGATTTATATGTCACGCTTGAGCCTTGCCCTATGTGTACGGGTGCAATTATAAATTCGAGGATTAAGCGTGTTGTATTCGGAGCATTCGACAAAAAAGCTGGCTCGTGTGCATCAGTTGTAAATCTCTTTGAATTGCCTTATAATCACAAGCCAGAACTTATTTCTGGAGTTATGGAAAATGAATGTGCGGAGCTTTTGAGCAGATTTTTTAAAGAATTAAGAGAACGCAAAAGCAAGAAAAAACCTTTTGATTTTTAGAGGTGACAATATATGACGAAAGAATACGCATTAAAGCAATTAAAAGGGCTTCCGCTTGATATGCGAGATGCCGCAAAAAAAGATATAGACCTCAGAGCGTATAAGACAGTTGAAATCGTTCCAAGCTTTGAAATATGGGGAAATTGCTTTCAGATGAGCGTGTATTATAAATTTAAACTTCCTGACGGCAAGGAGCTTTATGGCAGAGCAGCAAATTTGTCAGTATTTGGCGAAATGCACGATATTGCTGCAAGAGGAGAACCTTTCACAGTAACTTACCTCGAAAATTCGGGAGTAATATTAGAGATAGAGGAAACTAACCCTTAATAAGACAAATAAAAGCTTTAATCGAGCCTTTGGTGGATTTTAAGGGGCGAAGTCTTTAACCTGTCTTGCACCTTAAAAATTCTTTTGTTAGCAACATTAGTCAACAAGGGCGAATCTTCTCCGCCCTTTGGGGGTAAAGAGAGGTTAAGGGCGTTGCCCTTAAAACCTATGAGGGACTCCGTCCCTCAACCCTGCAAGCTTTTGAAAAAGCTTGAGCAAAACTTTTAAGTGTCTAAGATAAGTGCGTTAGCTAAGCGGTAGTTTCTTCGACCGCGTCAACTATCTTTTTTAACTTCACTACGAGCGAGGCAAAGCCGAGCGATTACGCGTCTTGTCCTGTGCGGTCACGCACCGCGTCTTGGGAGCGGCGGCTCGCCGCCTTGAGCAAAACTTTTAAGTGTCTTAGAAAAGTGAATTAGTTAATCGGTAGTTTCTTCGACCGCGACAACTATCTTTTTTAACTTCACTACGAGCGAGGCAAAGCCGAGCGATTCCGCGTCTTGGGAGCGGCGGCTCGCCGCCAATACTTGATTATATTGAATAATTTGGTATAATAAAAAATAGATTAAATTTTATATAGCGGAGGACGGAAAATTATGTCTGATACAGTAAGAACACGATATGCACCAAGCCCAACAGGCTTTATGCACGTAGGAAACCTTAGAACGGCCCTTTATGAATACCTTGTTTCAAAATCTCAGGGTGGTAAGTTTATTCTTAGAATTGAGGATACAGACCAAGAACGCAAGGTTGAGGGAGCAGTTGACCTCATTTATAGAACACTCGAAAGAGCCGGACTTAAACACGATGAAGGCCCTGATGTAGGCGGAGATTTCGGACCATATGTTCAGAGTGAAAGACTTGGAATGTATCTTCCTTATGCTGAACAGCTTGTAAAAGAGGGTAAGGCTTATTATTGCTTCTGCTCTAAGGAAAGACTTCAATCACTCAAGGATAACGATAAATTCGGCACTGGTTATGACAGACATTGCCGTGATTTGCCAAAGGAAGAAGTTGAAAGACTTCTTGCAAGTGGTGCAGAGTATGTTATTCGTCAGAAAATGCCACTTGAGGGCAGTACTACCTTTGAGGACGCTGTTTTCGGAACTATTACAGTTGAAAATTCTGAGCTTCAAGACCAGATTCTTATAAAAGCAGATGGTTTCCCGACATACAACTTCGCTAATGTTATTGATGACCATACTATGAATATTACTCATGTTGTAAGAGGTTGTGAGTATCTGTCTTCTACACCAAAATATAATCTTCTCTATGAGGATTTTGGCTGGGAAATTCCTACTTATATTCATCTTCCACTCATTATGGGCAAAAACGAGGACGGCTCTGTATCAAAGCTTTCTAAGCGTCACGGTGCAACAAGCTTTGAGGATTTGACAAATGAAGGATATTTGCCAGAGGCAATCATTAACTATATTGCACTTCTCGGCTGGTGTCCTGAAGATAATACAGAAGTATTCACTCTTGATGAGCTTACAAAGGTTTTCAAGATAAGCGGTATAAGCAAATCTCCTGCTGTATTTGATTATGATAAGTTGGAATGGTTCAACGGCGAATATATCAAGGCTATGACAGTAGAGCAGTTCGCAGAAGTAGCAAAGCCATATTTCGAGCAGGTTATCAAAAAACCGCTTGATTTCGTAAAAATAGCTTCTATACTTCAAAAGCGTACAACAAAGCTTACAGATATTCCCGAAAAGATAGCTTTCTTCGAGGAACAGCCTGAATATGACAAGGAGCTTTTTGTCAATAAAAAAAGTAAGACTAATCTCGAAAATTCACCTGTAATCTTAAAAGCAGCTATTGAGGAGCTTGAGGCTCTTAGCGAATGGAATTTTGATTCAATTCACGATTGCCTTATAGCTTTTGCTGAAAAGCAGGGTATTAAGAACGGTACAGCAATGTGGCCTGTAAGAATTGCCGCATCTGGAATGACTGTTACACCAGGTGGAGCAGTTGAAATTCTTGATATTCTTGGCAGAGAAGAATCTCTAAAAAGACTTAATGCAGGGCTTGCAAAGTTATAATAAAACTTAATTTAGGAAAGTTAAAAGTTTCGCTCGAGCCTTTTTAAAGGCTCGCAGTTTCCAAAGGCAGAGCCTTTTGTCGCTCTCCGCAGAGAGCGAAACACTTTATACTTCTCTAAGCGCAGGAGGGTAGAAAAACATTCCAGTGGAATGTTTTTCGTAGGGAACCCTCGCAGGGGGTTCCCTGTTAGTGCGTGACCGTACAGGACAAGACGCAAAATCGCTCTACAAGTCTTGTTCGACATTTATAAAAGAAGTTTGTTGACGCAGTCGGAGAATTTCCCAATGAACTACCGAACGGGCGAACACAGTTCGCTCCAACGGTTCATTCGCATAGAATAATTAAAAGTCTTGACTTTAGAGAAAAAATAAATTTGAGTTTGGAGTATAAAAAGGAGTACAGAATTATGGCAGATGAAATTTTAGAAAATGAAGTCGCTGGTAACTTTATCCACGATTTTATTAAGGAAGATATAGCCGAGGGAGGCAGATTTGAGGGTAAGGAAGTTCACACAAGATTTCCGCCTGAACCTAACGGATATTTGCATATAGGCCACGCAAAGGCTATTTGCATAGACTTCGGAACAGCAGAACGCTTTGGCGGAAAATGTAACCTTAGAATGGACGATACAAACCCAACCAAAGAAGATGTTGAATATGTTGATGCAATAAAAGAGGATATTGCATGGCTTGGCTTTAGCTGGGGCGATAGATTCTACTTTGCATCACAGTATTTCGATAAGATGTATGAATTTGCTATTGAGCTTATTAAAAAGGGCTTGGCTTATGTCTGCGAGCTTTCACCAGAGGAAATGCGTGAAAATCGTGGCGATTTATCCCACCCTGCAAAAAGCCCTTATCGTGACAGACCTATTGAAGAAAGCCTTGACCTCTTTGAGCGTATGAAAAACGGAGAATTTCCTGACGGAAAAATGACTCTTCGTGCAAAAATCGACCTCACATCAGGTAATTTCAATATGCGTGACCCTGTTCTTTATCGTATAAATAGAATTAAGCACCACCGCACAGGCGATAAATGGTGCATTTATCCTATGTATGATTTTGCACACCCTATTGAGGACGCACTTGAGGGTATTACTCATTCTCTTTGCTCACTTGAATTTGAGGACCACCGCCCACTCTATGACTGGGTTATAAATAATATTTCTGTACCTGCAAAGCCAAGACAGATTGAGTTTGCAAGACTTGGTATCAACAATACTGTTATGAGTAAGAGAAAGCTCCGTAAGCTTGTTGAGGAAAATTATGTAAATGGTTGGGACGACCCAAGAATGCCTACTCTCTGCGGTTTGAGAAGAAGAGGCTATACACCTGCATCTATCCGTAATTTCTGCGAAAGAATCGGCGTTGCAAAGGCTACAAGCACAGTTGAATATAGCTTTCTTGAGCATTGCCTGCGTGAGGACTTGAACGAAACTGCACAGCGTACAATGGCAGTTCTTCGCCCTGTAAAGCTTATTATTACAAACTATCCGGAGGATAAGACAGAAACATTTGAGGTTGAAAATAACCCAAATCGTCCAGAAGACGGCACAAGAACAGTAACATTTTCTCGTGAACTCTTTATAGAGCAAGATGATTTTATGGAAGAACCTGTAAAGGGCTATTTCAGAATGTTCCCAGGAAATGAAGTTCGCCTTAAAACAACCTATATTGTAAAATGTACAGGCTGTAAGAAAGACGAAAACGGCAATGTTATAGAGGTTTATGCAGAATACGACCCTGAAACAAGAGGAGGAAACGCTCCTGACGGCAGAAAAATCAAGGGTACTATTCATTGGGTTGACGCAAAGACAGCCGCTACGGCAGAAGTTCGTCTTTATGATAATCTCTTTACTGTTCCTGACCCAGATGTCGGCGATAAGAATTTTCTTGATTATCTCAATCCAAATTCTCTTGAAATTCTCACAAATTGTAAGGTTGAGCCAGCTATGGCAAGTGCAGAAGCACCGAAATCATATCAGTTTATGAGGCTTGGCTATTTCTGCGTTGATAAAGACAGTACACCAGAAAAGCCAGTATTTAATCGTTCAGTATCTTTAAAGGATAGCTTTAAGAAGAAGTAATATTTTATGATATAAAAATACCGCCTATGCTTTAAGCAAGGCGGTATTTTTATTGACAATATACTACATATTATAATATTGAGTTCAATGAATATTCTTAGTTAATAATAATTTATATAAAGTAGGAGCGAAGAATGTTAAGGGCGTTGCCCTTAAAACCCACCAAAGGCTCTGCCTTTGGAATCCGCAAGCCTTTGAAAAGGCTTGAGCGAAACTTTTAATTTCTATCGAACTCATGTTAAGATTACACATAGAGCGTATCACAACGATAGGCGGTCAATCCTGCTCCCAGAAATGGGGGTGTTACATATGGAAAGTTATGTTACTTGGTCTGATTTAATTCAGCTTGGTATATTGATAATTGCTATTATCAAGCTTTTCAATGATAATAAAAGGAAATAACCGCCCCACGACCAAATAAGGCGGTTATTTCATAACTAAACATCTTTGGGAGCGACCGTTTTGTGATACGCTCTATCCTTATTTATATTATATAACATAAAAAAATATATGTCAATCTATAAAAACTTGATTTTTTCAAAAACAAAACCGCACGAAAGTTAAATACCTCGTGCGGTTTTTGTATAGGAGGAATATAAATATATTCTTACACTCTATAAATTATTTTTGATTGACTGCTGGGTCATAGCGGAGAAATTCTATTGTATGATGACCTCTGCCTTGAGTTGCCTGTCGAATAAAGGTTGAGAAGTCGCTTGTTTCTGCCATAGGAATTTCTGCTTCGATTGTCTGATAGCCGTTTCCAGCAGGATTCATACCGTAAACACGACCTCGGCGTTTATTGATTTCGCCCATAACATCGCCCATTGCGGAATCAGGCACAGTAGCCTTTAATGTGCCGATTGGTTCAAGGAGAATTGGGTCTGCACTTTCCATAGCCGTCTTGAATGCAATAGCCGCAGCCATTTTAAAGGACATTTCGGAGGAATCAACAGGGTGATAAGAGCCGTCATAAAGAGTAGCCTTAACACCAACAACAGGATAGCCAGCAATAGGACCTTTCTGCATACACTCACGCAAGCCTTTTTCAACAGCAGGGAAAAAGCCCTTAGGTACAGCACCGCCGACAACTCTTTCATCAAACTCAAAATCGCCGTCAAATGGCTCAAATTCTATCCAGACATCACCAAATTGTCCGTGACCGCCAGTTTGTTTCTTGTGCTTGCCTTGTGCCTTAACCTTTTTGCGGATAGTTTCACGATAAGCTACCTTAGGTGTGCTGAGTGTTACCTCAACACCAAATTTACTCTTTAGCTTGGATACGATAACATCAATATGCTGTTCGCCGAGAGCAGTAAGAATCATTTCGTGAGTTTCGTTATTTGTTTTAAAGCGAATTGTTGGGTCTTCCTCAGAAAGTCTTAATAAGCCCTGAGCGACCTTTTCCTCATCACCCTTATTCTTGGGATAAACTGCCTTAGAATAGGAAGGTTGAGGATATTCAATGCCCTCAAGGATAACCTTTCTTGCAGGAGCACAAAGAGTATCGCCTGTATTGGTAGATTGTAATTTTGCCGCCGCACCTATATCGCCAGCGGTAATATATGGAGTATCTATGAGCTTTTTGCCACAGATAGTCATAACCTTGGTTAAACGCTCAATCGTACCTGTACGCATATTCATAATCGGAGTTTCAGGGGAGATTTTGCCTGAAATAACCTTAAAGTAAGACAGCTTGCCGACAAATGGGTCTGCAACAGTTTTGAAAACGATTGCAGCGGGCAGAGCATTTTCATTTACAGAAAGCTCAACAGGATTGCCCTCGGTATCAAGTGCAAGCTCTTCTGATTTATCCTCAGCAGATGGAGCAAGCCAAATAAGACCGTTCAAAAGCTGTTCAATACCGTATGTAAGAAGTGCGTCACCGCAGAATACAGGACTGATTTTTCCCTCTTTAACGCCCTTACTTACGCCGACAATGATTTCTTCAGGGGTGAAGTCCTCGCCTGAAAAATATTTCTCGAACATTTCGTCACTTGTTTCAGCGACAGCCTCACAAATAGCGGTTCTAAGACCTTCAAGACGATTTCCCATATCAGGAAGTGGAACAGTTGTGATTTTTCCATTCTCATATTTATATGCTTTATACTCAAGAAGATTGACATAGCAATCTGCCTGACCGTCAACTATATAAGGAACGACAACAGGGCAGACGGACGGACCGAATGAGGCTTTAAGATTTTCAAATACACGATAGAATCTTGCACTCTCATCGCAAAGACCGTTTACAAAGAAAATCTTTGTCAAACCACGCTTATCAGCGGCGGCAACAGCCTTTTCAGTGCCGACACAAACACCGCTTTTGCCAGAAACAGTAATAAGAACTGAATCAGCGGCACGAACGCCCTCATAAAGACCTCCCTCAAAGTCGAATAATCCTGGGGTATCTATAAGATTTATTTTATGATTTTTCCACTCTACTGGAGCAGTAGCCGCTACAACAGAGCTTTTTCTCTTAATTTCTTCAGGGTCGCAGTCAAGTATGGTATTACCCTCAGATACCTTGCCGAGGCGTTCCGAACCACCACAGGTATAGATAATAGCTTCAGCGAGAGAGGTTTTACCAGAACCGCTATGACCAGCAATAGCGATGTTAAGGATATTTTTTGCATTATATTGTTTCATACGAGTTTAATTCTCCTTTCGTAGGTGGGCAAAAATCTAAGAGATTTCACAAAGATTGTTGCATAATAATTTATAACATATTATAAATTATTTATGCAAAAAATACAAGAGGAAAATTGAAATTTTTTGTAGGATAGTAATTAAATATTGTAAAGCGAAAGAAAGAGCTTTAAGATTATATTTTTACATTATAATAATGCTCTAATATGCCTTTATATCCGATGCCCTCTTTAGCCATCTCATTTGCTCCATATTGGCTCATTCCCACATTATGCCCATAGCCTTTGACTTCAAACTGAAATTCCTTGTTGTACTTAACACTAAAGCAAGCACTCCTTAATCCCAAAATTTCCCTCACTTTGCTACCGCTAAATTCAACACCTCCGATTTTAATGCACTTAACACTTCCTGAATCGGTTAATTTAATATCGCTAATCCATTTATCAGCACTTTCTGAAAAATTGACAGTATCTGAATTTTCCTCAAAAGCTTTTTTGAAATCCTCCGCAGAAATAGCTTTTTCGGATTTATAATTTGGAGCAAAGGCATCATAGGGGCTTGAAACCGCCGTAAGATAAGGTAAATCCTTGCCGAAAATATCCTTAAAGCTGTCAGTTTTTCCGCTGGAAATCGCAAAATATGTGCAGGTGATAAGCTCGCCTTTATAGGTTAAAACCTCACCCTTTACAGCTTCAACAATGCTTTTATATTTTGAATAAATTTCATCATAGCTTTCTCCGCAATCCTCTTTCATTCGGTCTGGCGTGAGATAAATTTGTTTTTTTGATAAATCCGCCGAAAAATCCGCACCGTTCAATTCTTGGTGAGGATTGGCTCTCTCATCAGCTCTTTTTTTAGCATAACAAGTGTATGTAGCAATGCATTGAGCTTTTAGAGCCTCAGGTTCATAGCTTGGAGGCATTTCTGCGGCGACTGCCCCGATTAAAAATTCCTCGTCTGTAAGGGTGAGAACTTCATTTGTAGAGGTGTCGAGAATTTTAAACCTTCCGTCGGCGGATATTTTATCGCTATTGCTTACTTCAATAAGGCTTTCTTGCGAGCTTTCGGAAGCCTTGGCTTCTGATGATGTAGCCTTGCTTTCGGTTTTAGAAGGGGCTTTTTCTGTTTTACTTTCAGACTTGGAGCTTTCAACCTTTGATAAAACACCAGATGTATCAGTGTTTACAGGTTCTTCTAATCCGTATGAAGCACCAATCGCAAAAAGTGGCAAGCTTGCCATTAAAACAAAAATAGCTGTGCAGATTAAAAATTCACGCTTAATTTTCATAATTTACTCCCTTTTGACATATAAATGAAAGAATTTACTATAATAGTTTCAATAACAACAGGGTATATTCCGAATAAATCGTTTATAAAGATTTTATTTTGAATTTTAATTAACGATTTCTTGCAAAAAACTGACAATAAATTATAAATTCCGCTATGGCTAATTATGTAAAGTAATGAATATTTTTTCGTATGCTCTTACTTTCTTGACAGCATAAAGTAATTAGAATAAAATATAATTTATGGCATATTGCCGACAAAGTATTTACAGTACTTTTTAAGAATATAAATCGGAGGCGTTGTTTTATGACACTTGCAAGCACTGACTTCACTAATAGATTATCACAATTATGCGAAGAATATCGTCAGAATAACGGGTTTACTTATGAAGATTATACTACCTATAATGTTAAGAGAGGTCTTAGAAATCCCGATGGCACAGGCGTTATGGCAGGTCTTACGAGAATTTGTAATGTTCATGGCTTTCTTGTCGATGATGGTGTTAAGATTCCTGATGAGGGAAAGCTCACATATCGTGGGATAGATGTTAATGATATTATAGATGCCTGCATAGCAGAAAACAGATTTGGCTATGAGGAAACAGCCTGGCTTTTAATGTTTGGTAAATTGCCAACAAGGGAACAGCTTGAAATGCTCAAATACTTCCTTGCGGAGGCAAGAGATTTGCCAGAAAATTTTGCTGAGGATATGATTCTTAAAGCACCATCAAGGGATATTATGAATAAGCTTGCCCGCTCTGTGCTTGCTATGTATTCATTTGATGATAACCCAGATGATAACTCCCTTGAAAATATAGTTCGTCAATCTATTTCTCTCATAGCCTGTCTGCCTACAATTATGACCTATGCTTATCAGGTTAAACGCAGACATTTTGAGAATAAGAGTATGTATTTCCACCCGATTGATAAGAGCCTTTCTACAAGCGAGTCTATTCTTCACGCCTTGCGTCCTGATTGTCATTTTACAGACTCTGAGGCAAAGCTCCTTGACCTATGTATGATACTTCACGCAGAGCATGGCGGTGGTAATAACTCTACCTTTACAACAAGAGTTCTTTCATCTTCAGGCACAGATACCTATTCTGCTATTTCAGCGGCTATCGGTTCGCTTAAAGGTCCTCGTCATGGTGGCGCTAACATCAAGGTTAAGCATATGATGGACGAACTTCTTGCTAACATCAAGGATTTGACAGACGAGGAAGAAATTGCAGATTATCTCGGCAAGATTATTACTAAGGACGCTGGTGACGGTTCAGGTCTTATCTATGGTTTTGGTCACGCAATTTATACACTTTCTGACCCAAGAGCAAAAATCCTCAAGAAAAATGCTAAAAAGCTTTCTGCAGAAAAGGGTATGACTGATATTTATGAGTTCTATAAGAGAGTAGAAAAGCTCGTTCCAAGTGTTTTTGAAAATGTAAAGGGCAGTAAGAAGGTTATCTGTGCAAATGTCGATTTCTATTCCGGCTTTGTATATGATATGCTGGGGATTGAAAGCGACCTCTTTACTCCACTCTTTGCTGTTTCGAGGATTGCGGGCTGGTGCGCTCATAGAATTGAGGAGATTACATATGGTGGAAGAATTATTCGTCCAGCATATCGTTCTATGGTTAAACCTACAGGCTATGTTCCTCTTGATGAGCGTACAGCAGACTAATATTATGATATTAAATTTAAACAATTAGTAAAAAATCCTTTTTTTGTTGTGTGTAACATTGCAATTATCGGCGGTTTGGTATAAAATATAAGAATATCACTGGTGCATTTACCGTACAAATTTAAAAAGGAGTGCTAATTGAATGAAAATTAAATATAATTGGATTGTCCTTATAATAACGGCGGTCGCATCTCTTGGTTTAGGTGTATGGCGTTCTGTTGTTATTAATACTGGTGGAGAGTTTTTTCTTGATAAGTCTATGTATTCGATAGTTATTTTTGGCTTGATAGCTTCAGGCTTTATCATAGGAGCAATTCTTACCCTTCTCGATAGAGAAACTCCGCAAAATTATGATATTGGCAAGAATTTCTTTGCGGGTTTTTTTGGCTTGCTGATTTCAATTTGCTTTATTACTAATGGCATACTTGGATTTATGTCAATCTCAAATATTCCAGAAGATACTAATGCACTTTTCTATATCATAACAAATCTTTTTGAGATTTTGGCTGGTGGAGTGTTCCTTATGGAATCAGTTTCATCACTTGTTGGCAAAAATTTCTTAAAGACCAAACCGTTACTTACAGTTATAGTTCCAGTAATGTTCGCACTAAGACTTATAAATCTTTTCTTTGATTATACAAAGGTTTCTGTTCAAAGCTCAGAGATGTTTGATATAGTTGCAGTTGCTCTTGCAGCATTATTTATATATTATCACGCAGTTATGTTTGCAGGCTTGAAGAAAAGCTGTATAAAATCTCTGTTTTTCTTTGGTGTACCAATGATTTGTGCTTGCCTTGCATATGGAGCTGACATTATAGTTTCTGCTGTTCTTTCGGGTGAGTTTAAGATAAATGATAAGCTGATTATGGAGATTTCAGACATAATGCTTTGCTTTTATACAATTTCACTTCTTGCAGAGATTACAAGCAAGGCTGGTAATCAGTACCTTCATAAGCAAGCTGAGGAGCTTGAAGAAGCAGAAAAGGCAGAGCTTGATGAAAAATCTGATGCCCAGGAAGAGCCAGCTTATAGCTCCTTTGAGGATATAGCTTCTTTCGGAAAGTCTGCACCACATATTCGCAGAGAAACAATTCTTTCTGAGCCTGCTGCAAGTATAGAGCCTAAGCAAGAAGAGCCAGAGGTTGCATCTCACGCAGATGCACTTCATAGCATACTTCAAAGTAATTTTGAACAGGAAGAAAAACAAACTCCGGCAGAGGCAGAACCACAGCAAGAGGTTGAGGAGATACAACCAGAGCCTGAGCCTATTGTTACAGGAAATCATATAGCAGATGATATTACATTAACAGACAGCAATCCTGATATAACAAGTGAAACCATTCCAGAGCCAAGTAAGTCTTCATATACACCAACAACAGATGGTGTTGATATGGATAGAATAAATCGTTTGCTATTAGAGCTTGAAAAAGATAAATAATCAATCAAAGGGACGGCTCGAAGCCGTTCTTTTTATGTATCATATAAAAAAGAATAAATTTAAAAATAGAGTTGACAAAAATAGATAAATTGTGCTATTGTTATATATATAAATATAATATTGAGGAGTTATTATTATGAATAATTATCCACAAGACCCACAAAATCAGCAAAACCCTCAGCAATATCAGCAACCACAGTATCAACAGTATCCACAGCAGTCTTATCAGCAGCCACCATATCAACAGCCACAGTATCAGCCACAGCCACAATATCCAGCTCCAGAAGACCCAGGTAGGGGTATGGGTATAGCTTCTATGGTTCTTGGCATTATTGGACTTTGCACAGGCTGGTGCTGGGGCGTTGGTGCGGTTCTTGGTATTGTAGGTATAGTTCTTGCCATTATGTCAGGCAATAAGAGTAAACAAGTAGGCCTAAAGCAAAATGGCCTTGCAATAACAGGTCTTGTATGCTCTATTATCGCAGTTGTTTGCGGTGCTGGTTGCCTTATATGCACAATATCAGCTTTTAGTGCAGTAAATTCTGCTCCTTATGTTTCTTATAACTATAAATGGTAAGGATAAGCGGATATTCGTTTGTAAATGACACAAGGATTTATATTAATCTAAATTAAAATCAAAGTGAAGCGTTCTTATTCATGAACGCTTCGCTTCTTTTTTAAGAGGTTTTTAAGTTATGCTTCCTACAATAAACATTTTTGGAATGAATATTCCAAGCTATGGCATATCAGCTATTTTTGGAATAGCCTTAGCTGTTATATATATATGGCTTAGGGTAAGACGGAGAAAAGATATAGACCGCACACAGCTTATAAATATACCAGCAGTAGCTTTTATAGGTGCGTTTATAGGAGCTCATATTCTCTATGGAATAACGCATTTAGACAAGCTGTGGTGGTGTATAATGCACCTTGACAAAGTTTTCAGCTCATGGGAAAATTTTTGGTTTTATACTACCGATATTTGGGGCGGAATGGTATTTTATGGCGGACTTATAGGCGGAATTATTCTTGGCACTATTTATTGCAAAAAGCAAAAGCTTGATACAATGTTTTATGCAGATATATATGCCCCTGCGATACCACTATTTCACGCATTTGGTAGAGTGGGCTGCTTTTTGGGTGGCTGTTGCTATGGAATAGAGAGCAGCTGGGGCGTTGTTTATAATAATCCGAATATCCCAGAGGCTAATGGTGTAACAAGATTGCCTATACAGCTTGTTGAAAGTGCAGGAGATTTAATAATATTTGTGATATTGCTATTTCTTTCATATAAGAAGCTTAGAAAGGGAACTCTTTTTCTGCTATATCTTCTTATGTATGGAGCATTAAGAATGACGACGGAATTTTTCCGAGGCGATGAAATAAGAGGTTTTCTCTTTGGAATATCTACATCTCAATGGATAAGCATAATTTTGATTATATGTTCTTTAGCTATATTGATTTATAGACACATAAACTTCAAACAAAAAGGAACGGATTAGAACCGTTCCTTTTTTATAATATATGGTTGTATTATTCAACCTCGACATTATCAAGCCCAAACTCAAGCAAAATTCCAATGATTTCATTTCTGGAGCGATTTGTTTCTTTTGCAAGCTCGTCAAGACGATGTATGGTTTCATCTTTTATGCGAACTGAAATAACCTTGCTTCCGTCCTCACCCTTTAATGGATTGCGTTTTTTAATTGTCAGCTTGCTTTCTGCCATTACTATCACCTCCAATACAAATTGTAAGATTTTTAGATTAAATAATATATGTTACAAAAAGCTTACTATACTTAAAGCATTAAAAATGTAAAAAATACAGTTGACAAAATCGTAAAAATGTATTACAATTTGTAGTAAAACAAACACTTTTTAACTATGTTTAAAACTCATTTTGAGAAATGTAGTTACATTGAATTGTAGAAAATTACATATGTAACTTATTAGATTATTGGTTATATATTATTTTAAATATACTTATTAAAGGATGGTTGATTATGGAGAAAGCTATAAATTTTAAAATTGATAGTGAGCTGTATAAAAAGATTAAGATTAAAACTGTAATGGAAGATATTACTATTAAGCAGTATATTCTTGGTTTGATTGAGAAGGATATTGAAAATAGTGAAGCAACTATCTCTGATTTTGTAGAAAAATAAGCTTAATAGGAGTAGTCAGAAATATGACTACTCCTTATTTATATATTTTTACTGTTAATTCTGCTATATTTTTTAAACTGCAAAGTTGTATGGTATTGAATTTCACTTAAAAATATGCCATAATTACTATAAAACTATTTCCAAAGTTTATAGGAGGTTAATATGAAAAAGAAAAGCTTTTTAAAATCAAGTATTGCGTTAATTCTTGTGGCAATGCTTGTAGTTTCAGCGGTTGGCTGTAAAGGTAATACTGATAATAATGAGTCTAACACAGGCACAACACAATCAGTAACAGAAAATAGTACAGAAAAAGTAAGCGTTAATTATGGCTTGACAGATAGCATAAAAGATGGTGCTATTCTCCACGCTTGGTGCTGGTCTTTTAATACTGTAAAGGAGAATATGCAGGATATAGCTTATGCAGGCTATTCTACAATTCAAACCTCACCAATTAATGAGTGTTTTGTAGGTGCAGATGGTGGTATGCAGATAAGCGGTGATGGCAAATGGTATTATCATTATCAGCCAACAGACTGGACAATCGGTAACTATCAGCTTGGCACAAAAGATGAATTTAAGGCTATGTGTGATGAGGCTCATAAGTATGGCATTAAGGTTATCGTCGATGTAGTGCCTAACCACACAACAACTCAAGTCGACCAAGTAAATAAAAATCTTCTTGATGCTGTTGGTGGCAAGGAAAATCTTTATCACGCAAATGGCTTTAAGGAAATTACAAAGTGGGGCGACCGCTTTGAGTGTACAACAGGTCAGATGGGTGGACTTCCTGATGTAAATACTGAAAACAAGAATTTTCAGGATTACTTTATAAAGTATCTTAATGATTGCATTGCTTGTGGTGCAGACGGTTTCAGATATGATACAGCAAAGCATATCGGACTTCCTGATGACCCTAAGGACAGCAAGGCAACAGAAAATAATTTCTGGCCCCGTGTTATCTCAGAGGTTACTAACGCAGATAAAATCTTTAACTATGGCGAAGTTCTTCAAGGAGATAACGAAAGAATAGACGAATATCAAAAGGTAATTGGTGCTACAACAGCAAGTGCATATGGTGCGACAATCCGTTCATCTATAAATTCTGGTAATCTTCTTGCTTCAAAAATGGAAGATTTGCAAATTGATGTAGATAATCCTACTGCTGTAACATGGGTAGAATCTCACGATAACTACTGCAGCGACAGCTCTTATAAGACAGTAGATGATAACGAAGTTATCAGGGCGTGGGCAATTATTTGTGCAAGAAAGAGCGGTATACCACTTTTCTATGACAGACCTTACGGTGCGACAGCAGACAATATGTGGGGTACAATGAATAGAATCGGTGCAGCTGGAAATCCTTTCTATAAAGATGCAACCGTTGTTGCTGTAAACAGATTTAGAAATGCTATGGTCGGTCAGGACGAAAAGCTTCTCAATCCTGACGATACAAATAAGGTTCTCCTTATTGAAAGAGGCACAAAGGGTGCAGTTGTTATAAATGGCAGTGATGAGGATTATAAGCTTAATGTCAAGACCTCTCTTGCAGATGGTACATATATAGACAGAGCAGACGGAACAACACAATATACAGTTTCTGGCGGAGTTCTTACAGGTACACTCAAGGCCGGTGCAGTAATCGTTCTCTATAATGATGGCTATATTGAAGTTCCAAGCATTGCATCGGTATCACTCGATGCAGATAATTTCGTTTTCACAGCAGGTTCGACTGAAACTGTAACACTTAAATCAGAAAATGCCGCATCAGCAACATATTCTATTGACGGCGGAACAGAAACAAGCTACAATAACGGCGATAAGCTCGAAATCGGCAAGGACGCTAAGGCAGGTACAGCCGTTAAGATTACACTTAAGGCTAATACATCAGCCGGCAACGGTGCGACAGTTATGTCCTACTACTTTACAGTTCAAGAGAATAGAAGCGTTAAGAATGGCACAAAGGTTTACTTCACAAAGCCATCAAACTGGGGCAACAAGGTTTATGCCTATATCTATGACGAGAGAGGAAGCAAGGTTAAGGAAGCTGCTGCATGGCCTGGCGTTGAATTAAAGGACGAGGGCAATTCTAAATACAGCTATACATTTACTGAGGCTTGGGATAATGCACTTATCATATTCTCAGATGGTACAAACCAAGTTCCAGCGGCAAATGAGCCTGGTATGTTGGTAGAGCCTGAAAAGACCTATACAACAGATTCTGCATCAACTAAAACAGATACAGGAACAGCAGGAACTGCTGATACAGATACAAATGCAGAGGGCGTAACAGTTTATTTCACAAAGCCATCAAGCTGGGGAAATACAGTCTATGCTTATGTCTATGACGGTGGCGACCAAGTAGCTGCATGGCCTGGAACAGCTTGCAAGGACGAGGGCAATTCAAAGTATAGCTATACCTTTACTAAGAATTGGAAGAATCCGCTGATTATATTCACAGACGGAAAAAATCAGTATCCAGCCCAAAACGAAGCAGGCTTACCTCTTGAATCAGGCAAGACCTATATAGCAAACTAAAATCGAATAAATGCCATAGAAAAAGCTGACAGCGAAAAACTGTCAGCTTTTTGCTTAGTATGAGTTTTGAGAGTTTAATTATTTTGCCCATACATTTCTTTCCCAAGACAATTAAAGTTTAGGTCAAGCCTTTTTAAAGGCTTGCAGGGTTGAGGGACGGAGTCCCTCATGGGTTTTAAGGGCAACGCCCTTAACATTCTTTGCACTCTAAGCGGTGGACAAAGTCCACCGCTTAATTTCTTTTGTAAGCAATATTAGTTAAAAAAGGGGCGGACAAAGTCCGCCCCTTTAGGGAGTAAGAGATGTTAAGGGCTTCGCCCTTAAAACCCACCAAAGGCTCTGCCTTTGGAAACCGCAAGCTTTTGAAAAAGCTTGAGCAAAACTTTTGAGTGTCTTGGGAAGGTTTATTCGCTAATCGGTAGAGCTGAACGGCGTAGCCAGTTCAGCTACGGTAGTTACTTCAATCGCGGCAACAAACTTCTGTTATTCACCACGAGCGAGGCAAAGCCGAGCGATTCCGCGTCTTCGCCGTGGGTCGGCACCCACACTACATACGGCGGTAGGTTTTGACCTTGCGTCTGTTGCGACAGCGTTTGCTGTAAATTGTTAAAATGATTATGTAAATAATTACTAATAATACAAGCAATGACGCACATACAATAAACCAAGGGTTAGATACTACTTTGCCGATACCGTCCATAGCAACAAGCAAATCACTTTGGTCGATTGTTTCTGCGGCTACTAAATCTACGGTCGCAAGTTCATTATTTGCGTATTTTAGCGTGACTGTGCCGATTTTATCACCAGCCTTGACTGGTGCATTTACACTTTCAGGTAGGTGATAAACTTTATCTATGCTTGATGCCTTAATATCTGACGGAAGAATTGTTGAGTAGCTTGTTGCAGGAGAAAGCTTTAATCTATCCTTGCCCCAAGCAAAATTGATGTTTACTTCATCAACTATCGTTTTTTCGTCAATTACAGTTGTAAGCTGTAAGCTTGTAAACGCCCAGCGGAAAAGATTTTTTGCATCTTTCATAGCACCATTTTCGAGCTGTTCGCCGTTTTTTGAATAGTCTGCACCGAGCGTAACGCATAAATATGAATAGCCCTCATAAACTGCTGTTGAAACAAGACAATAGCCTGAATCATCGCCTGTACAGCCTGTTTTTGTGCCTGTTGCATACTTATAAAAGTAATCTCCGCCACGAACCTCGTCAATGAGGGAGTTTGTTGTAATGAGCGGTCTATCCTCGCCAAGACAATCAGAAACTGTTGTGCTTGTGATTTCAGTAAATTTCGGCAAGGTCATTGCATACTCTGTGATTTTTGCAAGGTCAGCTGCTGTGGTGTAGTGGTCTGGGTCGTGAAGTCCGTGAGGGTTCATAAAATGCGTATTTTCGCAGCCGAGCTCCTTTGCTTTTTTATTCATCATCTTGACGAAATTAGTTATGCTTCCTCCGCCGACATAGTCCGCAAGAACCAAAGCCGCATCATTGCCAGATGGAATCATAAGGCAGTTCAAGAGCTGGGTGACAGTAAGAGTTTCTCCACCAATAAGTCCGGCGGTAGAGCTTCCTGTACCATTAAGCCTATTGAGTATGCTCTGCTTTACGGTAACTTTAGTGTTGTCCAAATCCTTGATATTCTCAGTAACAATGATATAGGTCATAATTTTAGTAGTAGATGCTGGATAGCACTTTTTATCCTTATCTTTTTCATAGACAGAAATGCCAGTATCAAGATTTACAAGATAGACTGATTTTGAGTTTATATCAAAATCAATGCTATAAGAAATAGCACTTGCCTTATTCATAGGAATTGATGAAAATAATATACAAAAAACCAACGAGAAAATAAAAAAGCTTTTTAATTTCATAGAAAAAATCAATCTCCTGTGTTATAATTATTTTAATGAAAATAGCTATGTATTCAACAATTATTTTACATTATTTTTTGGCTTATTACAAACCAAATTATTTATAATTTTTCAGACTTTGTCGGGGGATTTTATGGTATATATTACGGGAGATATGCATGGAGAGCTTAAACGCTTTTCCGACCGAAAGCTGAAACGACTTTCGGAGGAAGATGTGCTGATGATATGCGGAGATTTTGGCTTTATATGGAATGGTTCAGAGCAGGAAAAGAAATTTCTTGAGGAAATAGGAGAAAAGCCATATAAGACGATGTTTGTAGACGGAACGCACGAGAATTTCGAGCTTTTAGAGAAATATCCGATTGAGGAGCTTTTTGGTGGAAGGGCTCATCATATTTCGGGAAACCTCTATCATATGATTAGGGGAGAGATATTCACAATAGACGGCGAAACCTATTTCGCCTTTGGTGGTGGAGATAGTCCTGACCGTGAAATTCGTATTGCGGCGGGAACATGGTATAAGCAAGAAATGCCGACAGTTGATGAGATGACCTATGCGGTCGAAAATCTGAATAGATATGATTATAATGTTGATTATCTTATAACTCATGAGCCATCAGGGAATGCAAGAGGTCTGATAGATTCAAGGTCGGCAATCAGTGCAATAGGTTCGTTTTTCGATGAAATTGCCAAGAATGTTAAGTATAAATGTTGGTATTTTGGCAGTGTGCATTTTGATAGAAGAATTTCGGGCAGGAATTATGCAGTATTTACAGAGATTTTGCCTATACATATGAAGGCTAAAAAGCGAAGATTATTTATGTAAGAATGGCAAGGCTTAATTTACTATATCTAATAAAATTCAGGAGGAATATTATGAAAAGAAAAGGTTATATTAGTTGGGATGAATATTTTATGGGAGTAGCTTTACTTGCGGCAAAGCGTAGTAAAGACCCAAATACACAGGTTGGAGCGTGTATAGTACATAATAATGTAATACTCTCAACAGGATATAATGGCTTTCCTTATGGTTGCTCCGATGATGAATATCCTTGGGAAAGAGAGGGCGATTTTCAGAATAATACAAAGTATCCTTTCGTTGTACACGCTGAGCTTAATGCAATTCTCAATTCTCAAGGTAAATCGCTAATGGGTGCGACAATATATGTAGCATTATTCCCTTGCAACGAGTGTGCAAAGGCTATCATTCAATCGGGAATAAAGGAGGTTGTTTACCTCTCTGATAAATATGCTGAATCTCCAGCAACTCTTGCATCAAAGAGAATGTTGGCATCAGCTGGTGTTACTATTCGCAGAATAGAAACAAGCATAAAAGAAATAAGCTTAGATTTTAATGTATGAATTATTCTAATAGAAATCGCCATAGCCCAATTACAAGCTAAGTGCAAGAGGGTTCACTGTTTGGCGAATTTTATTTAAACTCGATAGTTTATCGGCAACATTAGTCAATAAGTGCGGACAAAATCCGCACTTAAAGCCCGCCAAAGGCTCTGCCCTTGGAATCCGCAAGCAAGTCTATGGGGTGAAATTATGAAATCAGATGAATTTTTGAACTTATACAGAACTCTTGAAGAAGTTCTTAGCGAAAAATACAGCGACAGAACACGCAACTATGGCAGTGTTGTTGTACAATTTATGAATGATGTCGAAGGCAGACAATTCAAGGATAAGCTTAATCTTTGTCGGGAAATCCGCAATCTTCTTTCCCATCACCCAGAGGTGAATGGCGAAAAAATAATTGAGCCCTCACAAGCTATGCTGGATATTCTCAACGAGGTTATAAACTATGTAAAGCGTCCACCACTCGCAATAAGCTATGCAACACCTTTTGAGAATCTCTTAAAAGCATCTTTAAACAACAATGCTCTTACTATTATGAAAAAAATGGAGCACAGAGGATTCTCCCATGTTCCAGTCCTCAACGGTGGAAAATTTATCGGGGTATTTAGTGTAGGTACGATATTTATGTATATCTTAGGTGGCAACGCAATCGAAAATATAGAAAAAATGGAAATTGGTGATTTTAGAAAATATCTTCCGTTCGAGGCTCATACTACCGAGCGTTTCAGATTTATTCCCGAATCTACAACTGTAATCGAAGCAAAAACCGCCTTTGAGCAACCACAACAGCGTTCACGCAGACTTGTTGCCCTTTTCATAACAGATAACGGAAGTCAAGGTGGAAGACTTCTCGGAATGATAACACCTTGGGATATACTTAGGTCATAACAAAAAATCTCGTTCTAATTTCTTTAGCTTAGAACGAGATTTTTATATCTATTTTTTATGTTTATGCTCATCAACAAACTCTCCGTCTTTCATTTTCGCCCCACAAAATGAGCAAGCTTTTAAGTCATTAAAAAATATAACAACTTCAAGCGGAGCTCCACATCTCGGGCAACGATAGAATATAGCTGTCCCTATAATAGCAACCGCCATAGTCACAGAGGTTACTATTATAGAAATTATGCCTAATATACTATATTGTTGGCATAACAAAGCAGGAACCTATAGTAGCCCAAGGCATAAGAAATTTATGCCATTTTTTAGGTGTTATCTTTTTCGTAAATCTCACCTCCTTTTATTATTTATATTACCAAAATAAATATACTCATACTATCGGATAAACATAAAACATTAGTAAAACCTGTGTAAGCAAAAAATGCAAAAGTTTTGTAAGGGAGTTGTTAATTACTTGCTATAATCATAGACAGACATAAGTACACATGATATAATGAATAAAAATTCATCACCTTTGAACGTTAACCAACTTGATGCTTCTTGGAGATTAGCGGATCCAAGTCCATGGATTAGTGCTAAACAATTTAATCTGTTTTGGTCAAAAAAATATCAAACAGAAACAGTTACAGGAAAATTCATTACAGAACATCCTGATATAATATTTAATGCACCTACCTATAAAGGTGATATCATACAAATAGCAGGCAAAAGTTTCTGGGGTGGAGTTGGTTCAGCTAAGCATACTATGATTATTACTAATTATGGTGTGTATAAAGGTCAGATTAATTATCAATTATCATATCATTCTGCTGATACATCAGATAAGAATCTACTTGAAATGGCAGAAACCCATCCCAATGATTATTTTATAGTTTATTCAATTAAATAAGGAGATTTTATTATGAAGAAAAAGAATTTTATATTGGCTTTATCCGTTACCACAGTAGCTTTATTAAGCACTGGTGTCATTGTTTCTGCTGTAGCTACTTCAAGCAACAATGAGGAATATTATTCAGAGGACGGCAGACAGCTTTTTGAAAATTTCACACGTGATTCTAAACTTGACGCAGAAAAAGCAAGACTTGCTGAAAAATCTAAAAAAGCAAAAACTGTGAATTTATATGCTGAAAGTGAATCTAAAACAGACTTGGGTTTAGATGAAATGAATGCTAAGTATGAAGCCGAGGAAGAAGAAAGCAATAAAAACGACCTCAAGGCTTATGAAATTTTAAGCAAATACAAAGGCTCGAAATATGCAAGAACAACGTTCATCACAGATTATGAGCTTGACTTGACATATATGAGGGAAATGGTAACTCTTATCGAAAGCAACACTCTTCCTAAGGATGAATCCGATGTTCTTCATAGATATGTTTCAAGAAGAGCATATTGGATAACAGATGAAAATACAGCCAAAGAATTTGAGAAGTGGATGCTTGGATAATAATGGGGTAAATAATATGAAAAAAGTTATAATTCTCACTCTTTTAATATTATCAGCTTGTATTTTATCAGCTTGCTCTAAAAATGAAAATACAGAGAAGTATATTTATGAAACTACAGCATATCAATATATAAATGACCCGAACCATAAGGAGCTTCAAACAAAATGTGAAGACAAGGAACAGATTGAAATTGCAAAAAGAATAATTAAAAACTCTGAAAAAGCATTTAAAACAAGCTTACAGGAAGCGTCTAATTATGATTTTGGAGCTTGCTCAACTTATTGTCCAGATGAATCTGTTTTAAAAAGAAGTGAAAACATAGACCTTTCTATTGAATATATGAATACTAAGCAAGATAGCGACAGCGGTTATATATGGGTTAAATACTCTGTTGACTACTATGACAAAGCAGGCGAAATAATTTGTGGTCGTCACGATGCCGTTGCAAGGTGGGAAATAAAAAAGGACGGCTCTGAATGGAAGGTCGTTAAAATAACAGAAGCATATTAAAACAAAACCTCGGCCAGATTGATTGACCGAGGTTTTACTTTATTTAATCATATCTAAGAAATACTGGTGAACGCTTGTGTCATCAGTAAGCTCTGGGTGGAAAGATGTAGCAAGCTGATTGTCTTGACGAGCCGCAACTATATTTCCGTTTACTGTTGCGAGAACATCAACACCTTCTCCAACGCTTTCGATATATGGAGCACGAATGAATACCATAGGTACTTCACCGATACCCTTAACATCAGAAACTGTTTCAAAGCTTCCAAGCTGTCTGCCATAGGCATTTCGCTTAACAGTAATATCCATGGTGCCAAAGTATACATTCTTATCGTTAGAAAGATTATTCGCAAGAAGAATCATACCTGCGCAGGTTCCATAGACAGGAAGCCCGTCAGCAATTTTCTTTTGGAGAGTATCAAATATATCAAGCTCTTTCAAAAGCTTGCCCATAGTTGTGCTTTCTCCGCCCGGAAGAATAAGACCATCAAAATGCTTATCTAAATCAGCTTTTCGGCGAATCTCAAAGTATTCGACACCAAGCTTTTCCAGTATCTGCTCATGCTCAAAGAAAGAGCCTTGAACTGCAAGAACTGCAATAACCATTATCTGCTCTCCATTATTACTTTGATTTCATCAGGATTGATACCAACCATAGCTTCGCCGAGGTCCTCAGAAAGCTCTGCAAGAACAGCAGGATTGTTGTAGTTTGTAACAGCCTTTACGATAGCTGCTGCACGCTTCTCAGGGTTGCCTGACTTAAAGATACCTGAACCAACGAATACGCCCTCTGCACCAAGCTGCATCATAAGTGCAGCGTCAGCAGGAGTTGCAACACCACCAGCAGAGAAGTTGACAACTGGAAGCTTGCCATTTTCGTGTACGAACTTAACGAGGTCATAAGGAACAGCAAGCTCTTTAGCTGTATTGAAAAGCTCGTCCTCACGCATAGACTGAATCTTTCTCATCTCGCTCTGGATAGTTCTCATATGACGAACAGCTTGAATAACATCACCTGTACCAGCTTCACCCTTTGTACGAATCATAGATGCACCCTCAGCAATTCTTCTGAGAGCCTCGCCAAGATTTCTTGCACCGCAAACGAAAGGAACCTTGAACTTTGTTTTGTCGATATGATATGTGTCATCAGCTGGAGAAAGAACTTCACTTTCATCTATATAGTCGATTTCGAGAGCCTCGAGAATCTGAGCCTCAACGAAATGGCCAATTCTTGCCTTAGCCATAACAGGAATAGAAACTGCTTTTTGAATACCCTTAATCATCTTAGGGTCGCTCATTCTTGAAACGCCACCTGCTGCTCTGATGTCAGCTGGGATTCTTTCGAGAGCCATAACTGCACAAGCACCTGCTGCCTCTGCAATTTTAGCCTGTTCAGGGGTAGTAACGTCCATAATAACGCCACCCTTGAGCATTTGAGCGAGATTTTTATTAAGACCGTATCTGTTTTCTGACATAATATTAAAACTCCCTTATATTTTATAAAATAACATCTCAAGCCTGTGCACACGACCTACGAAACGTTTACATAAGCTCATTATAACTGAAACTGTCACTATTACAATGCACAGATTTTATATTTTTAAGGAGTACAGTTTTATAATTATCAAGTAAAATCATTAAATTTCGGCAAATTTTAATTATTGTTTCTTATAGTATCAATTAATACGATTAACGCTTCAACTTGTTCATCTGTCAGTCCTGATGTATCTATTTCTCTTTTTATCTCAACACCTAAGAGAAAGTCTGTTGAAACTTTAAATATTCTTGCGATTTTTATTAAAACATCATATGCAGGATAACGCAGTCCGTTTTCATAGGCACTTATTACAGATTTTGTAAGCCCTAAAAGGTCTGCGAGCTGTTGTTGAGTAAGCTTTTTCTTTATTCTGAGTGTTTTCAATCTGTTTCCAAAATTCACCAATCTGACACCGCCTTTCACTGAAATTATATTTTTATATAGTATTCATTTGGTACATTTTATCAACTAATAATTGAAATAGTTAATTTTTTATGATACAATCTCATAAAGCAAGCCAAAGGATATTATCCGTTAATCATACGGTAATAATATAGGCTGTTTTCAGTCCAAAACAAAAAATTTTTTAGGAGGTATTATTTATGGAAAAAAGTAAAAAAATGGCAGCACTTATTTTAGCAACTATGCTTGCGGTAAGCAGTTCAGCAGCAATGGCTGTTACGGTTTCGGCGGAGGAAGACACTGCGGTTGCATATTCTTCTTCAGACACCGAAAGCTGGAGTGAGTATGACTATCAAATCCTTGATGATGGCACAATTGAAATTATATATTATTATGGTTGTGATGAGGTAATTATTATTCCAAGTGAGATTGATGGTAGAAAGGTTACAGGTATACAAAGATTTGCTTTTTCAAGCAATGAATATCTTAAAAGTATAACAATACCTGACGGCGTAACAAGCATAGGAGATAGCGCCTTTTCTTGGTGTAGAAGCTTAACAGATATAACAATACCTGACAGTGTAACAAGCATAGGATGTGAAGCCTTTTATAATTGTAGTAGTTTAACAAATATAACAATACCTGACGGTGTAACAAGCATAGGATATGGAACATTTTACGATTGTAGTAGCTTAACAAATATAACAATACCTGACAGCGTAACAAGCATAGAATGTGAAGCCTTTTATAATTGTAGTAGCTTAACAAATATAACAATACCCGACGGCGTAACAAGTATAGAAAGTGAAACATTTTATAACTGTCAAAGCCTTTCAAATATAGATATCTCAAATAGTCTTATAAGTATAGGAATGGATGCATTTGCTCATTGCAAAAATTTGAAAAATATAAAAATACCAGATAGTGTAACAACCATTGAGCTTGGAGCGTTTAATGACACACTGTGGTATAACAATCAACCTGATGGATTGTTATATGCTGGAAAAGTTTTATATTTATACAAAGGTGAAATGCCTGAAAATACAAAAATCACTTTAAAAAATGATACTTCTGGAATTGCTGATAATGCATTTAGTTATTGTACCAATCTTACAAACATAAAAATTCCAGACAGTGTAACAATCATCGGAGCATGGGCTTTTTTTAGTTGTCCAAATCTTACAGCTATAGAGATTCCAAGCAGTGTAATAGGTATAGGCGTTTATGCATTGTTGGGATGTGAAAATCTTACCATATATGGCAATATCGGAAGCTACGCTGAGAGCTATGCTAATATAAATGTTATACCATTTGTAGATATTAACAAAAAAATTACAACATTAACAAGCAAGGTTGATAACATATCCGTTAAGGGTACTTTTGATGACGGCGTAATACTTAATGTAGAAAAAGCCACTGTTAAAAATGCCGTTGCAGCTTATGATATAACCCTAAAAGATGAAAACGGCAACACTATTCAGCCAAGCGGAGAAATAACAGTTTCAATTCCAAGCGATAAAGCAAACTGCAAGGTATATTTGATAAAGGAAGACGGCACAAAAGTTGATATGAATGCAACCTATAATAATGGTAACTATGAATTTACTACTGACCATCTTTCTATCTATGCTTTGATTGCTGATACAAGTGAGCCAAGCAATGAGCCAAGCAATGAGCCAAGCAATGAGCCAAGCAATGAGCCAAGTAATGAGCCAAGTAATACTATAAGTGATTCAAGCAAATCAAATAGTGATACAAATAATACAGATAGTAGTAAAATCCCAAGCGAAACAGGCAAAAATGGTGTAGAAACTGGTGACAGCAACAACTTATTTGCTATGGCAGCAATGCTTACCGGTGCAATTACCGCTATCTCAACAATTATATTTAAGAAAAAGCGTACCTAATATATAAATCAAATATTTTCAGCTACAAAAATCCCACAGCTTCAATCATATGGAGCTGTGGGATTTCTTTATGAATATTAAATTATTTTAATTGCTCTTAGGCTGCCTTGCTTGATTCAGCCTTTGAACTCTCTGGCTTACTTGACTCTGCCTTTGAGCTTTCTTCCTTACTTGATTCTACCTTTGAAACTTCGCTTGTTTCATTTGCAGGTGCGTCAGGCTCGCTTGAATCTACTGAATAAATCTCTACATCTGAAAGAATGACATCCATACCTGAACTTCCGCTACCCTTAGAATAAACAAGCTTAATTGTAAGTGTGTCTACATCTTTTATATTAACCGCAAAGTTAATAGGCTCAGATTTATTTGTAAGAACTTCACTCTTATAAAGTGTCTTCTTATCGCCTACAACTTCAAAATATGCTCTTGTGTCGCTCGAAATACTGCTATAATTATTATCCTTAACTGCTATTATGCCTTTAATCTTCTTATAGCCCTTATTAACATACATCTCTGCATACGCATTTTCGTGATATTTAGAAACAGACATTGTGCAGACATTATCGCTATTATACTCATTGCCTGAAATATCCTTAGAACCACTCTGGTATCTATAGAAATAATCTGAATTTGAGCTACTGAAACTAATATCCTGAAGCTTAACAGGAATTTCTTTATTCAGCTTTTCAAGCTGAGCATTGAGTTTAGTATAGTTATCACTGCCCTCATCGAACATATTCTTAATATTGACAATCAGATCAAGTGCATTTTCATAATCTTTATTATTGAAATACTCATCTGATTTCTTGATAATCTCATCTACATATGTAGCTATTTGTGCATTGATTTTCTCGTCATTTGTGAGATAATTATCATCTAAAGCATTTTGAAGGTCTGAAATTGCATATTTATACTCGCCATTATCAAATTCTTCTTTTGCCTCATCAAGATATTCCTGACGAATACCATCAATAGCCTTTGCCCTTTGCTCCTGAGCCTTTTTATAGTTAGCTGTATCCTTTTCTAATACTTCGTCATAGTAATAGATTGCATTACTATATTCCTTCTTTTTAAGATACTCGTCACCTTGTTTGAGGTAATCTGCTGATGACTCGAGTTCTCTTATTTCTGACCTTACTTCGCTAAGTGATGTTTCATAAGACATCGGTAAATCAGAAATATCATCAAGCTTATCCATTGCAGTATCATAGTCCATAGAACCATCGTCATAAGCTTTTTTAACAGCGTCAACCTGAGCCTGAATAGCATCTATGACAGCTTTATTATCAGAAAGTGCGTTATAGTTATTGTAATAAAGTTCATTTGCCGTCTTATATTCACCATTATTAATAGCATTAATCATCTTATTAACTGGGTTATTTGCATTAGAAACCAATATACATATAACGATTACCGCCGCAATAATTACTGCTAAAACGACAGAACCAATTATAATCATCTTTTTGTTAATTTTAAAATTGGATTTCTTAGGCTGTTGTGCCATCTGCTGTCCATTTGGCATAGCATAAGGATTTTGCTGTAAATATTGATTTGTCTGTGTCTGCTGTGCATATGGATTCTGCTGAGGCTGTTGAATCTGCTGTGCATATGGATTCTGCTGAGGCTGTTGTGAGTATGGGTTCACTTGAGGCTGTTGGGCTTGCTGAGTGTATGGATTTGCCTGTGGCTGCTGAGGCTCAGCAACTGCAGCTGCTGTTTGTTGTGCAGCAACCGTTTCTGCCTGAGCAGCTTGCTCTGAATTTTGTGCAGAAGCTTCTGGCTCTGCTTGGCTTACATTTTGTTCAGGTATAGGCTGTGTAGCAGGGAACTCAACTCTTTTGCCACAGTTTTGGCAAAACATATCGTTATCTGCTATTTTTGCTCCACAATTTTCGCAAAACATCAAAAATCAACTCCTAAATATATAATCATAGTATTTTTTATATAATACTACGATTCTAATTATAATTTTCTCAATAATATTTGTCAAGCAAAGAGCGTTAGTGATTTTGCCGATTTTTAACATAGCTTTTATGCAAAAATCTACTACAAAAAATATTGAAAATAAAAAGAAAAATTCATCAGAAAAGCAAAGTTAATTTTTTGAAAAATATATTCCAAAATCGCATTGGGTATGTTATACTAAAATCGTATGATTATAATTAATCTACAATACTTAGTGATGGATATATAATGTTCAGGAATAAAAAATTTTAAGGAGTTGCACAAATGGTATTTGCAGATTTGTTCTTTATCTACTTTTTTCTGCCCTTGTGCCTTATTTGCTATTTCGCGGCTAAAAAGCTCGAAACAAGAAACAAGGTGCTAATAGTATTTTCTCTCATCTTCTATGCATGGGGAGAGCCTATCTGGATAATTCTTCTCTTATTTAGTGCGGCGTTCAACTGGATAATGGGTATGCACATAGGTGCTAACCGAAATAAACCAAGAGGTAAGATATTTATAGCTACAGCTATATCTGTCGATATACTTCTTCTTTTGATATTCAAGTATACTGGCTTCTTCGCAGAAACCTTTAACGGTATTTTCCACGCATCAATTCCTGTTCCACAGATTGCCTTACCGATAGGTATAAGCTTCTATACCTTCCAGGCAATCTCATATGTTCTCGATTGTTATTGGGAGAATGTTAAGCCTCAAAGACAATTCAGTAAATTCCTACTTTATCTGTCACTTTTCCCACAGCTTATCGCTGGTCCTATTGTTCGATATAGTGTTGTTGAGCAAGAGGTTTCTAAGCGTAGAGTTACTGCAACCGACCTCAGCGAAGGTGCATTGAGAATTATTGTTGGTTTAGCAAAGAAAGTTATTATTGCAAATAACCTCTATGCTATCGTAACACAATTCTTTGGTCAGGATATTTCTACACTTTCCACTCTTGGAACCTGGTATACTGTTATAGTATATTCAATGTATGTATATTTTGATTTTAGTGGATATTCAGATATGGCTATCGGTCTTGGCAGAATGTTCGGCTTCCATTTTGACGAAAACTTCAAGTATCCATTTGCCTGCAAGACTATCGCAGAATTCTGGCAGAGATGGCATATTTCCCTTGGTTCATTCTTTAGGGATTATCTCCTCTATGTTCCTATTTTCGGCAAGAATAGAAAATATTTCAGCCTTTTCCTTGTATGGTTCTGCACAGGTATGTGGCATGGTGCTGCATGGAACTTCATTCTATGGGGACTTTACTTCGGCTTCTTCATTTTCTTTGAGCAAAAGCTCGGCAAAAAACGAATAAAGAAGTGGCCACTATGGTGGAAGCACATTTATAGCAAGCTTGTTATTATAATCGGCTTCGGCATATTCTACTTTGAAGATATGGGACAGCTTGGACAGTTCTTCCTCAATATCACTGGTATAAGCATGATTTCAAACGGAAGTCCATTTGCAGACCAGCTCACTTGGAACTCCTTTGTAAATAACTGCTTCCTTATTATTTTTGCAATGGTTGCTTGTATGCCTGTTCTCCCTGCTATCAAGAAATTCTTCTTCGAGAACAGAAACAACACAATCTATGCTCTTGGCAGAATGGGTTCAACCGTATGCTGTGGTGTACTCCTTGTAATATCAAGTATTTTGCTTGTTGATTCTACAAATAACCCATTCCTCTACTGGAGATTCTGATTTAAACCTCGATTTGTGACATACTGAAAGGACTGTTAATATGCAAGATGACAGACAAAGACCACAGCCTGCACGAAGACAGAACGGTATGAGCAGACGAGCCTTAGAAAATGGCTTTTCGACCATATCCGTACTTATTCTGATGCTTCTTATGGTTATTGGTGTAGGTTTTTTAATATTCTTTCCACGCTCTAAGCAATCTGTTATTGAAAAGCGTGAATTGACAACTTTTCCGAGCTTCTCCTTTGCCAGCTACTTTAGTGGGGAGTTTACTGCTGGCGTAACAAAATGGTATGATGACACTGTTCCATATCGTGATGATTTCAAAAATATGGGCAACAATATCAAGGGACTTTTTGGCATTACAACCAATGATACTGCTATTATTATAGGCAAACCCGTTAAGCCTGTTAAGAATAACAGTAGTTCAAGCGAGCCTGAAGCCTCAAAATCAGACACAACAAGCAAGAGTGATACCTCTACAGCAAGCCAGAGTGAGGAAACTTCTGAAAAAGACCAGAAGGACTTCCGACAAGAAGAGGCTGAGGGCGGTTACGAAAACGGTATGCTCATTATAAACCAAGACGGTCATTGGCGTGGACTTGAGCTTTTCGGCAATGGTTCTGGAAACAATTATGCCTCAAGCCTTAATGAGCTTAATAAACAGCTTGGTGGCAAGGTTAAGGTTTATTCTATGCCAGCACCTCTTGCAAGTGAATTCTATACTCCTGCTAACTTTGCAGACTATTCTGCAAGCCAAGAGGATTGCTTTAATAATATCGCCTCTAAGCTTGATAAAGGCATAACTTCGGTTAATATTTCAAGTGTTCTCAGAAAGCATACAGAAGAGCCGATTTACTGCCGTACAGACCATCACTGGCAGGCACTTGGTGCTTACTATGCTTCAGAGGCTTTTGCAAAGGCTGCTGGTGTAGATTTCGCTGATATAAGCAAGTATAAAAAGGTCGATACTGAGGGCTATGTTGGTACTCTTTATGCGTTCTCAGGCGATTCAAGACTTCTCAACGACCCTGAAACCTTCACCTACTATGAGCCATCAGCTAAGTATACAACCTACTATTACGACCAAAGCTTTAATTACCAAGGCAGTTGGGCATTGCTCAATGAGGTTGATGTTGCAAACTCTTACCTCAGATATATGGGCGGTGACAGCTATGTTGTCAAGGTTAAAACTGCTGTAAATAATGGCAGAAAATTGGTTGTCATTAAGGATAGCTACGGCAACGCTGAAATTCCATTCTACACAAGTTCCTTTGAGGAAATTTATGTAGTTGATGTAAGATACTTCGAGAGAAATCTTGTAAACTTCATTAAGACAGTTGGAGCAACAGATGTTCTCTTCACAATGTCGGCATATTCAGTTGTCGGTGATAATGCAGACAATATTGCAAATCTTATAACTCAGGATTCATCAAGCACAATAGTTGATGAGCAGGTAACTAAAAAAGAGGAAGGCACCGACTAATCACAAAGTTTATGCACCCACAGCTTAAGTACTTAGCTGTGGGTGCATAAGACTATCAAAAACTATTTATTTAGATAGGTGTTCATCGAATATAAGGAGGTAAATAAAATGCAGGAATTGAATTATCCATTCGACCCGTCATATATCATTAAGAAACGCAAGTCTATTAAGCGTGAATTACTTGCAGATGGCTCGGCAAGAATCAAAAAGAAAATCGCCGTTTTTGGTGGTTCTACAACAAACGAAATTATAAATACTCTTGAGCTTTTTCTGCTAAATGCTGGCATAGAAGCTGAATTTTATGAGTCAGAATATGCACAGTATGAACAGGACGCAGTTTTTCCAAGTGAGGAGCTTATCTGCTTTAAGCCCGATATTGTCTTTGTTCATACAACAAACCGTAATATCCGCAATCTTCCTGAGGTTACAGACAGCAAAGAAATTGTTGATGAAAAGCTAAAGGCTGAATTTGCCCGTTTCGAGAATATCTGGAACAGCATAAGAGATAAGTTTCATTGTCCTATCATTCAAAATAACTTTGAAATGCCATTCTATCGCCTTATGGGCAACAAGGATTGCTCAGATTATCGTGGCAGAACGAATTTTATAAGTCGTCTTAATCAGGCTTTTTACGATTTCGCAGAAAAGACCGAGGGCTTTTATATCAATGATATTAACTATCTTTCTGCCGATTATGGTTTGAAAGAATGGTCGAATCCAAGCTTCTGGAATATGTATAAGTACGCTATGTGCTTTGAGGCTATTCCATACTTGGCTTTCTCTGTGTCTAATATCATTAAGTCTATTTTCGGCAAGAATAAAAAGGCTCTTGCTCTCGACCTCGATAACACCCTTTGGGGCGGAGTTGTCGGTGATGACGGCGTAGACGGAATAGAAATCGGTCAAGAAAATGGCGTTTCACAATCTTATTATGAATTCCAAAGCTACATCAAACAGCTTAAATCTCTCGGAATAATCCTCACTGTATGCTCAAAGAATGACCACGAAAACGCTATCGCAGGACTTAATCACCCTGAGGGCGTACTCAAGCCAGATGACTTTATAATCATCAAGGCAAACTGGGAAAACAAAGACAGAAACATTGCAGAAACCGCCGCAGAGCTTAATATTCTGCCTGAAGCTATTGTTTTTGTTGATGATAACCCAGCCGAAAGAGAAATTGTCAAGGCACAGTTAAAGGGTGTACAAGCTCCTGTGATGGATTCTGTCGAAAACTACATCACTACAATAGACAGAAGCGGATTTTTCGAGGTTACTACATTTAATGAGGACGACCTCAAGCGTAATGAAATGTACAAGGAAAATGCTATGCGAAATGCACAGCAAGCCTCTTTCGCTGATTACGGCGAATATCTCAAGAGCCTTGATATGAAGGCAACTATCGGCGATTTTATTCCTGTATATATAGCAAGAATTACACAGCTTACTAATAAGAGCAACCAGTTCAATCTTACTACAAAGCGTTATACACAGACTGAAATGGAAGAAGTCTGGCACAGCCCGAATTATATCAGACTTTACGGAAAGCTTATTGATAAATTCGGCGATAATGGCGTTGTTTCAGTAGTTATTGGCGAAAAGCGTGAAGATACACTTCATATCGACCTTTGGCTGATGAGCTGTCGAGTATTAAAGAGAGATATGGAACAGGCTATGCTTGATACTCTCGTAGAAAAATGCCGTCAGAATGGCATTTCTAAAATCAGAGGATATTATTATCCAACAAAGAAAAACGGAATGGTTCGTGAGCTTTACGGAACATTTGGCTTTACAAAGATAAGTGAAGATGAAAATGGTAATACCGTTTGGGAACTTCCGATAGAGGGCTATGAAAATCAGAACCGTTATATTGAGGTTTCCGATAACGAGTAAATATATTTGAACTAACAAAGGAGATAATAGCTATGACAGGAAATGAAATTTTCGCAAGACTTAATGAGGTTTTCAGAGATGTATTTGATGATGACAGTATCGTTGTAAAGCCTGCAACAACAGCAGACGATATTGAAGATTGGGATAGCCTTGAGCATATCACACTTATCTCAGCAGTTGAGAAGGAATTTGGTATGAAGTTCAAGATGGGCGAAATTTCTTCAATGAAGAATGTCGGCGAAATGGCACATATCATCGCAGCCAGAGCAACCAGATAATAGCAAAAACTTCCCCAAGACACTCAAAAGTTTTGCTCAAGGCGGCGAGCCGCCGCTCCCAAGACGCGGAATCGCTCGGCAAGCCTCGCTCGACACTTTCAAAAGAAGTTTGTTGACGCGGTCGAATAAACTACCGTTTGACTAACAAACTACCCTTAGACAATTAAAATTTAGGTCAAGCCTTTTTAAAGGCTTGCGGTTTCCAAAGGCAGAGCCTTTGGTGGGTTTTAAGGGCGAAGCCCTTAACATTCTTTGCCTTTTGAGCGGCGGATTTTATCCGCCGCTTTTTCTTTTGTTAGCAACATTAGTCAAAAAAGGGGGCGGACATTGTCCGCCCCTTTAGGGAGTAAGAGATGTTAAGGGCTTTAATAATAATTTATTTATCCGTACGGGTTAGTTTATTCTTTTCGAGGTATTCATCATAGCTTGATGTTATGTCTTTAATACCGTCTTTTTCGATAACAATAATTCTATTCGCAACAGTTGATATAAATTCGTGGTCGTGTGATGTGAACAGAACTACTCCATTAAAATTGGTTAAGCCTTTGTTTACGGCGGTAATAGACTCAAGGTCAAGATGGTTTGTCGGCTGGTCAAGGACAAGAACATTAGAGCCAAACATCATCATTCTTGAAAGCATACAACGAACCTTTTCGCCACCAGAAAGAACATTAACTGGCTTGAATACATCTTCGCCTGAGAATAACATTCTGCCAAGAAAACCTCTTAAATAAGTTTCGGTGCGTTCGTTATCCTTTGCATATTGACGAATCCAATCGAGAATAGAAAGTTCACAGCCGTCAAAATATGAGCTGTTATCCTTTGGAAAATATGATTGACTTGTGCTGATACCCCACTTGAAGGCTCCGCTGTCAGGCTCAGAATTGCCCATAAGAATTTCAAAGAGAGCGGTTACAGCAAGCTCATTTTCTGAAATAAATGCGATTTTATCTGTGCGTTCAACTCTGAAGCTGATGTCTTCAAACATAACCTCGCCGTCAAGTGTTTTTGAAAGTCCCTCTACTGTGAGGATTTCCTTGCCGACCTCTCTGTCAGGAGTAAAGCCTACATAAGGATAACGGCGGCTTGATGCAGGAAGTTCTTCAACTGTAAGCTTATCGAGCAACTTCTTACGAGAGGTTGCTTGCTTGGATTTGGATTTATTTGCGGAGAATCGTGCGATAAAGCTTTGTAATTCCTTGATTTTCTCCTCGGCTTTTTTATTTTGCTGTTTAATCATCTGCTGAATGAGTTGGCTTGAATCGTACCAAAATTCATAGTTGCCAACATACATTTTAATCTTTGTGTAATCTATATCGACAATATGAGTACAAACTGTATTCAAGAAATGTCTGTCGTGAGATACAACGATAACAGTTCCCTCGTAATCAAGGAGAAAATCCTCAAGCCAGCTTATCGCAAGAACATCAAGGTTATTTGTAGGTTCATCGAGAAGTATAATATCAGGATTGCCGAAAAGTGCCTGTGCAAGAAGTGTCTTAACCTTTTCATTACCTGTGAGTGTGCTCATCTGTGCATAAAGAATGTCTTCGGAAAGTCCTAAGCCCTGAATGAGCTTTGAAGCGTCACTTTCTGCCTCCCAACCGTTAAGCTCGGCAAATTCTGCTTCAAGCTCAGATGCACGAATACCGTCCTCGTCTGTGAAATCAGCCTTTGCATAGATAGCATCTTTTTCTTTCATTATATCATATAGTTTTTTGTTGCCATATATTACAGTGTCAAGGACTGTATACTCATCAAATGCAAAGTGGTCCTGCTTTAAAACTGACATACGGGTATTTTCGGGAATAATTACTTCGCCCTTAGACGGTTCAAGTTCTCCCGAAAGGATTTTTAGAAAGGTTGATTTTCCTGCACCATTAGCACCGATTATTCCATAGCAGTTGCCAGGTGTAAATTTAAGATTTACATCAGAAAAAAGATTTGTACCACTGAAATTGAGTGCTACATTACTTACTGTTATCATTTTTAATTATCCCCCTATTTTTGATTCTTTCTATATTTACCTCGTTATTATAACAGTAAACATAATAAATTGAAAGCATAAAACTGAAAAATCACTTGCAAAAATAGATATAAGTGTAATGCTATGACCTATTTATTCTGAATAGTAATGAATGTAGAAATTAATTAAAGGAACGAATGAACTAAGCTTTAAGTGTCTTAGAGAGATTTGTCAACTTTTTTTCAAAAAATTCCCTCGTTTATAAATCGTTTACAATTTAGGTGTTGACATTTGAGGGGAATGGTGGTAAATTTATATATAGATTAGCACTCAAGGCACAAGAGTGCTAATGAAGTAAATAATTCTTAATTGTGCAAGAGGTGATTGATATGCAGCCTGCAATCAGAAAGCTGAAAATTCTTGAGGCTATTGTAGATTCGTATATCGGCACTGGCGAGCCAGTTGGTTCAAAAACACTTTGTGACGGACTTGATTTCAATGTTTCGTCCGCAACAATCCGAAATGATATGTCTGAGCTTGCTGAGCTTGGCTTGCTCACACAGCCTCATACATCTTCGGGCAGAGTGCCAACAAATCTCGGTTATAGAATTTATGTAGATAAGCTTATGAGCGTTAAGCCTGTAAGCCCGAAAGAACAAGGAGCTATCAAAGCTTCACTTTTACTCCACTCGGATGCTCCTGAACACCTCCTCAGCGAGGCGGCACAGATTCTTTCGGATATTACAAGATATGCCGCCGTTGTAACATCTCCACCTGCTGACAGAGCGTATGTCAAACGGATTAAATTCGTTCAGACAGGCAATCACACAGCTATGGCTGTGTTGATAACCTCAACAGGTATGGTAAGAACAAGGCTTTTCAGATGTGATTTTGTTGTTAATGACGAGGTTCTAAGCCTTTTCGATAATGCCTTGAATGATAAGCTTCAGGGTACAATGCTTGTAGATGTTACACCTGCATTTATACAGTCGGCTGCAATTTCGCTTGGTGAGCTTTCTATGATTGTTCCGAATGCACTGATTGCTATTCATGATGCGGCGAAAGATGCCGCAACTACGAACATAGCTCTTGAGGGACAAAGCAAATTGCTTTTCCTGCCAGAGTTCAGCTTTGAAAGTGCAAGACAGACGGTCGATTTTCTTAACCGAACAAACGATATTACAAAGCTGTTGAATGAAGGCGATGAGCCTACAAGGGTTCTTATCGGTGAAGAAACTAAGATACCTGAGCTTTCGGAGGCGAGCGTGATTATATCGAAATATAATGTTTCAGATGTATGCTCGGGTGCGATAGCGGTAATAGGTCCTACAAGAATGAATTATTCAAAAACTATAGCGAATACAGAATATCTTGCTGACACTGTGGGAACAATGTTGAGCGGAATTCTTAATGGATAGAGAGGAGAATTATCTTGCCAAAGAAAGATACGACTGCGGAAGATACAACTTCCGAAACTGTAAACGAGGCTGAAGCCTCCGAAACAGAAAAGAAAGATGAAAAAACAAAGAAGAAATCCTCCAAAGGCTCAAAATCTCAGAAGACTAAATATGAGGAGGAAATCAACGGCTTAAAGGAAGAGCTTGATAAGCAGAAGGAAATCTTTATGAGAACTGCCGCTGAGTATGATAATTACAGAAAGCGTACTGAGCGTGAAAAATCAAACATCTATAATGATGCGACAGCAGCCGCAATAAAGACTATACTTCCTGTTCTTGATAGCCTTGAAAGAGCCATTGAAGCATTAAATGGTGCTGATGATGAGCATACTAAGGGTATGACAATGATTATGGCTCAGATGCAGGATTCACTCAAAAAGCTGAATGTTGAGGAATATGGTGCAAGAGGTGACGAATTCAATCCTGAAATTCATAATGCTGTTGCACAGGTTGAGGATTCAGAGCTTGAAGAAAATCAGATTGCAGTAGTATTCCAAAAGGGCTATAAAATTGGCGATAAAATCATTCGCCACGCAATGGTTCAAGTTGTGTGTTAGTCAGTAGCAAATTGACAGTTAAAAGTTTTGCTCAAGCTTTTTCAAAAGCTTGTAGTTTCAAAAGGCAAAGCCTTTGGTCGCTCTCCGCAGAGAGCGAAATACCTTTGGGCGAAGCCCAACACTTGTTTTTTCAAGGGCGAACAAAGTTCGCTAAACTAAAATTAAAAAAATAAATCATAAAGGGGTTTTTTATTATGGCAAAGACAATCGGTATAGACTTAGGTACTACAAACTCTTGTGTAGCTGTTATCGAAGGCGGCGAACCAGTCGTTATCGCTAATGCTGAGGGTGCAAGAACTACTCCATCTGTCGTAGCTTTCGCTAAGAACGGTGAAAGAATGGTAGGTCAGGTCGCTAAGCGTCAGGCTATCACAAACCCAGACAGAACAATCTCATCTATCAAGAGAGAAATGGGTACTGCTTATAAAGTAAACATTGACGGCAAGAGCTTTACTCCACAAGAAATTTCCGCTATGATTCTTCAAAAGCTTAAGGCTGATGCAGAAGCATATCTTGGCGATACAGTAACACAGGCTGTTATTACAGTTCCTGCTTACTTTACAGACGCACAGCGTCAGGCAACTAAGGACGCAGGTAAGATTGCTGGTCTCGAAGTTAAGCGTATCATCAATGAGCCTACTGCTGCTGCTCTTTCATATGGCATTGATAAGGAAACAGACCAAAAGGTTATGGTTTATGACCTCGGCGGTGGTACATTCGATGTATCTATCATCGAGATGGGCGACGGCGTTCAAGAGGTTCTCGCAACAGCTGGTAACAACCGTCTTGGCGGTGATGACTTCGATAAGAGAGTCATTGATTGGCTTATCTCAAGCTTCAAGAGCGAATCAGGCGTTGACCTTTCAAGCGATAAAATGGCTATGCAGAGATTGAAGGAAGCAGCTGAAAAGGCTAAGATTGAGCTTTCTGGCGTTACTTCAACAGCTATCAACCTTCCATATATCACAGCTGATGCAACAGGTCCTAAGCACCTTGACCTCACTCTTACAAGAGCAAAGTTCAACGAGCTTACTGCTGACCTCGTAGAAAGCACAATGGGTCCTGTTCGTCAGGCACTCTCTGATTCAGGTCTTTCTATCGGCGAAATCGACAAGGTTCTTATGGTTGGTGGTTCTTCAAGAATCCCTGCTGTTCAGGACGCTGTTAAGGGACTTATCGGCAAAGAGCCATTCAAGGGCATTAACCCTGATGAGTGCGTTGCTATCGGTGCTGCACTTCAGGCTGGTGTTCTCGGCGGCGATGTTGAAGGTCTTCTCCTCCTCGATGTTACACCTCTTTCACTTGGTGTTGAAACACAAGGCGGAATTATGACAAAGATTATCGACAGAAATACAACTATTCCTATAAAGAAGAGCCAGATTTTCTCAACTGCTGCTGATAACCAGACACAGGTTGAGGTTAATGTTCTCCAAGGTGAGCGTGAGTTCGCAAGAGATAACAAGCAGCTTGGTCTTTTCAAGCTCGATGGTATCGCACCTGCTATGAGAGGTGTTCCACAAATCGAAGTTAGCTTTGATATTGATGCTAACGGTATCGTTAATGTTTCTGCTAAGGACCTCGGTACAGGCAGAGAACAGCATATCACTATCACATCTAACACAAATATGAGCAAGGAAGACATCGACAGAGCTGTTAAGGATGCTGAGAAGTATGCCGCTGAGGATAAGAAGCGTCGTGAAGAAATTGATGTTAAGAACGATGCAGAAAACCTCGTATATTCAGTAGAAAAGCTCCTCAATGAGAATGGCGATAAGCTCGAGCAGGCTGATAAGGATACTCTTAACCAGAAGCTCGCTGCAACTAAGGAAGCTCTCTCACAGAATAACGGTGATATGATTAAGTCTACATCAGAAGAACTCAAGACAGCTATGTATGCTGTTTCTGAGAAGATTTATAAGGCTGCTGAGGCAAGCGGTGCTGTTCCTCCACAAGGCGACAACAACGCTGCTGGCAACAACGGCGGTAACGGCAATGTTTACAATGCTGATTATCAAGATGTTGATGACAATAACAACAAGTAATTCAATTACACGAAATCCTCTCTTAAATATATTTTAGTGCAGAGCGGGCAGGGCGGTTTTATGCTCTGCTCGCCTTGTGCTGAATGAGGAGAAATACTTATCCGTATTTGCAGTAAAAGAATTATATCTGAATCGGATTATTTGATTTAATATATTCCAGTTAAAAGTTCATTACTGCGGATAAATCCTATGACAGAAGCACTCCGCCCACTGCAAAAAGTTCACTATATTCCATGAAACTGATTGAAAAATAGTTTTAATTATTATATAATGATATGCAGTGTTTTGTGCTTTAATTTTTACTGAGGTGATAATCGTTGGCAGATAAGAGAGATTATTACGAAGTTCTCGAAATTCAAAAGGGTGCTTCTGATGATGAAATAAAAAAAGCTTATAGAAAGCTTGCAAAAAAATATCATCCCGACCTTAATCCTGATAATAAGGAAGCCGAGATGAAGTTTAAGGAAGTAAATGAGGCCTATGAGGTTCTTTCCGATAAGGAAAAGCGTGCTCGCTATGACCGCTTTGGCTTTGCAGGTGTTGACTCAAGCTATGGAGCAGGTGCAGCATCAGGTGGTGGAAGTCCGTTTGGTCAGGATATAGACCTCGGCGATATATTCAATAGCTTCTTTGGCGGTTTTGGCGGTGGAAGGTCGCAAAGCTCCGCTAATGCTCCAAGGCGAGGAGCAGATACAGAGGTTTCTGTTACTATCTCCTTTGAGGAGGCAGCTAAGGGTTGTACGAAAGAGGTTTCTTATCAGAATATAGAAGTTTGTAAGGATTGTTCGGGTACAGGTGCTCAAAAGGGTACTTCTCCTAAATCTTGCCCAGCTTGTGGTGGCTCTGGTCAGGTTAAGATTAGCCAGCGTACTCCGTTTGGCGTAATTCAGACCTCAAGAAGCTGTGATAGATGTAAGGGACGAGGAAAGATTATCGAAACTCCTTGCAGAACTTGTTCTGGTACAGGCAGAGTTCGTGCAAAGCGTACAGTTTCGGTTAAGATTCCGGCTGGTATCAATAACGACCAGGTTCTTAATGTTGGTGGTCACGGCAATAGCGGTATAAATGGTGGTCCATCAGGTGACCTTCATGTTTATATCAATGTTCGTCCTCACCCGATTTACGAACGCAAGGGTGACGATGTCTGGTGCGAAATTCCGCTTACATTTGCACAGGCTGCCCTTGGACACGAGGTTACAGTTCCTACTCTTGATGGCAAGGTTACTTATTCAGTTCACGAAGGAACACAGCCAGGAGATATTTTCAAGCTAAAGGGTAAGGGTATACCACATCTTAACACAAGGGGCAGAGGTGACCAATATGTAAGGGTTACTATTGAAGTTCCTAAGAATCTGAACCAAAAGCAGAAAGACCTTATCAAGGAATTTGATGCGGCGGCAGATGAAAAGAATTATCAAAAACGCAAAGGATTCTTTGAAAAGCTAAAAGAACTTTTTGAGGACTAAGTGTGCGGTGGCGTGCCGCCACTGTCAAGACGCGGAATCGCTCGACAAGTCTCGCTCGGTGTGGATAAGGGAAGATAGTTGACGCGGTCGGGGAAACTACCGAGCGGGCGAACACAGTTCGCCCCTACGATTAGCTGACGCACTTCTCTAAGATAGATAAAAGTTTCGCTCGAGCCTTTTCAAAGGCTCGCGGATTCCAAAGGCGGAGCCTTTGGTGGGTTTTAAGGGCAACGCCCTTAACATTCTTTGCCCCTAAGGGCGGACGAAGTCCGCCCTTATTGACCGATGTTGTTATCAAAAGAAATTTTAATAGTTTAAACATAAAAATACACAGCTCAATTTTTTCTGAGCTGTGTGTTTTACTTTGCTTGAAATTATTGTTTTTAATTAACACCTGTCTTTAACAGGGAACCCCCTGCGAGGGTTCCCTACGAAAAACATTCCACTGGAATGTTTTTCTACCCTCCTGCGCTTAGAGAAGCATAAAGAATTTCGCTCTCTGCGGAGAGCGACCAAAGGCTCTGCCTTTGTAAACTGCAAGCTTTTGAAAAAGCTTGAGCAAAACTTTTAATTGTCTATGAAATTTTCGTTGACTACGCTTTTTCGCCAACTATAAATTCTATTTCGGGGTGCATTTCTTTAAGCGTTTTTATAACAGTTTCCTTAGCTTTTGCATGAGATATTGGGTCTATTTCATTATGAAAGCTCAAGTCAAAAAGAATATAAGTTTTCGCATAACCCTTTGTTATACGGAAATGCTTGACGGAAATTAGCTGGTCAATAGCTTTTACAGATTTCAGTACATCTGTATATATCGGTGTGGTTATCTTTCGGTCAACTTCAATCGGGTCTGCATGAATTGTAATTTCACAGCCGAATTTTGTATGAATTTTATCTTCAAGCTCATCAACAATATTGTGTGCAGTCATAAGGTCTATGTTAGCGGGAAGTTCAGCGTGGAGTGAAGCAACTATATGTGTTGCACCATAGCTATGCACGAGAACATCGTGCAAACCAAGAACTCTTTCATCATTGAGGACAGTCTTTTCAATTTCAGCAACAAATTCGCTATCAGGAGCTTCACCGATAAGTGGATTGAGGGACTCTGCGGCACTCTTAAAGCCAGTCACAATGACAAAGCAAGCAACAATTATTCCAATGTAGGCATCAAGGTTTATACCTGTAAGCATACCAATAACAACTCCGATTATGACGGAGGAGGTTGCTATGCAATCGCTGAGGGAATCTATTGATGTTGCGTGCAAGGCAGAAGAATTGAGCTTTTTGCTGAGCTTTCTGTTGAATAGAGACATCCACAGCTTAACCAAAATAGAGAATATCAAGACAATGATTGATATAATGTTAAAGTCGATTTCTGATGGATTTATTGCAGTGTCAATAGATGAGCGGAAAAGTTCAACTCCGACAAGCATAATAACAAGCGAGATAAGCAGACCTGTGATATATTCGATTCTGCCGTGACCATAGGGGTGCTCCTGGTCGGCGGATTTTCCAGCCATTTTAAAGCCAACAAGGGTTATAACTGATGAGGCTGCGTCTGTGAGGTTATTTATAGCATCAGCGGTTATAGATATAGCACCTGTTAAGATACCTGTAATAAGCTTTGAAATGCAGAGAATTATATTACATATTATTCCGACAATTCCTGCCATAGCTCCATATGAACGCCGAACTACACGATTATTTATATTTTCGCTGTCTTTGATAAAAGTCCGAATCAAAAAATCTGTCATAATCATTCGCACCTTGTTAATTGTATAATTTTATATTATATCATATTAATAGAATAAAATCAATAATCACATCGAAGATATTTTGTTTTTAGGTTTAAATATATAAATTCGAGAGAAATTAGTCTTATTTTTAAAATTGTATATAGACAAATTGCCCAATTTATAATATAATTAGGGAAGTATAGTGTATTATGGTATGATTATGATTTAAAATAGTACATTGGGATAATTATTTAAGCTTTCTCTGTTGGTAGCTATAAAAATGTAATTATCACTTAATTTAATGCTTCAAATCAAAGAGAGGAAAGTTAAGATGGAGATTCAATTCACACCTATTGTAACACAAAAACAAGCATCGGAGCTTGCAAAGGTTGCAGAGAAAATTTATTATGATTATTATGCAGGTCTTATCGGAGAAGAAAATATTAAATATATGCTCGCAGAATATCAAACAGCTAATTCTGTTATTGAGCAAATTAGAACTCGCAAGCATAATTATTACGAAATTTTCTGTGATGGGGAATTTTGCGGATATTTCGATATAATGTATGAAGGCAGACGAATTATTCTTGATAAAATCTATGTTAGCAAGGAATATAGAAAAAAGGGCATAGCAAGATATGTTGTTGCACATATTGAAAAGCTTTGTCGGTCGGTTAATGCGAATAAGATTATTGTAGATATTCTTGTTAAGAATGAGGCTGCTTGTATAGCATATAAACACTTAGGCTTTGTTAAGCTTAAAGAGGGCATTATGACTCTCGGAAACGGTTTTCAGACAGAATATGCTGAAATGGAAAAGAAAATAAAATAAAAATAAGGTGATTATATGGGCAAGAAGTTAAAAAACTATGTGCTTTATTTAGAAGCACTTCTTGCGGATAGGTCTAAGATAGAGGATATAGAAAAATTAAAGCACGATATTTTGTTAGAGATTGGCTTTTGGCAACACGAAAGGCTTATACATCTTCTTATAACGATATTATTTTCGCTTTTACTTATGTCGATGATAATAGTAAGCTTTTTCTATGCGACTATTCAATCGCTTGCACTGACCTTATTGCTTTTGTGCTTAGAGATTCCATATATTCGTCACTATTATATATTAGAAAATAATACTCAAAAGTTATATCGTATTTATGAGCAGTTTGCCGAGGTCGGTGGCTGTGACGAAAAATAATTTATTCAAAGCTGAACCTTAGATGGTTTGGCTTTTTTGTTTTTAGAAAATAAAATAATAGCTATTCAGGCTCAAATATGTTATAATGTAAGTGCAATTAAGCTAAAGACTTCCCAAAGACAGCTAAAAGTTTCGCTCGACACTTATAGAAGATTTTTATTGACGCAAATTAAGAAGTTACCAATCTTTCTTAAGACACTTAAAGTTTAGGATAAGTGCGTTAGCAACACGCATCTTGACAAATAAACCGATAGCGTATACAATAAATAGGATATGCACACATTGATTTCATTCGGGTTTCTGCTGAGATAAGGACTTGATCTTATATGGCGGAATCTCTGAGAAAAGGAGGGGCTTGTTTGAAATATACTGAAAAAGAAGTTCTGCAATTTATCGAGGAAAATGATGTTAAGTTTGTAAGGCTTATGTTTTTCGATATTTTTGGTACAACTAAAAATATTTCGATAATGGCAGATGAGCTTCCCGTTGCTTTTAAAAAGGGCGTTACCTTTAATGCTTCTGCTATTGGGGGCTTCGAAAACTTTGATGCAGACCTTGTACTTGTGCCAGACCCTGCAACACTCGCTGTCTTGCCATGGCGACCACAGCACGGCAGGGTTGTAAGACTTTTCTGCACGATAACTTATCAGAATGGTGTGCCTTTTGATGCAGATGTCCGTATGGTACTGAAAAATGCTATGAAAAGAGCAGCATCTGTCGGTCTGACCTGTAATATCGACCTTGAATGTGAATTCTATTTATTCAAGACTGATGATGACGGCAACCCTACAAAATTGCCATATGATAACGCAGGCTATCTCGATATTGCACCGCTTGATAAGGGCGAGAATGTCCGCCGTCAGATTTGCTTCACGCTTGAGCAAATGGAGATGACTCCGCTTTCATCTCATCATGAGAGAGGCCCTGGACAGAACGAAATCGACTTTATGTATTCTGATTCGCTAACTGCAGCTGATAACTTCTCTATGTTTAAGGCTATGGTTAAGACCATCGCAAATTCAAACGGACTTTTTGCATCATTTATGCCAAAACCGCTTGATGATAAAAACGGAAATAGTATGCACATCAATGTTATGATTGAAAGATATGGCTATAACATATTCAAAAAGAAGGACGGCGAGCTAAATACAACAGCCGGTTACTTTATCGCAGGTGTGCTTAAAAGAATTTCTGAGATTACTGCTTTCCTTAATCCTATCGAAAACTCATATAAGCGTTTCAATACCGACCTCAAAGGTGGCAGTGTTGGCTGGGCTTACGGAAGTAATATGGATATAATAAGAGTTATTTCCTCTGAGCGTGATAATGCCAAGCTACAGCTTATTTCGCCAGACCCTGCCTGCAACCCATATCTTGCCTTTGCGTTGATAATTAACGCAGGTCTTGATGGTGTAGAGGCTCGTGAGGAGCTTCCTGCCCCTTCTGTCGGAATGAGCAAGCTTGCTTTGCCGTCATCGCTCGAATCAGCAATAAATCTTGCAGAGAAAAGCGAATTTATTAAATCAATTATTCCAGAAAAGCTTTTTGAGAGCTATATATGCCATAAGCGACAAGAGCTTGAGCTTTCTAAGAGAAGTGATGAGATAAAGCTTGCAACAGACCACAAGTATTTTGAAATTCTATAAGAAATATTTCATTTAATACTTGATAGAATTATCAGGATTATGTACAATAGATAGAAAGGGTGTCGGCACTTGGACAATGTTCTTCTTGTGTCCAAATCAGAGAAAAGTACCGATTCTTTGTCGGGACTGCTTCGTGAAATCTCAAGTCCCACTATCGACATTGTAAGGAGCGGTTCGGAGGCTCGGCGAATATTACTCGAAAAGGAATATGATTTCGTCTTTATCAATACACCGCTGACTGACGAGTTCGGCGACGGTCTGTCGATATATGTTTCCGAAAATACTCACGCAAGTGTTGTTTTGCTTGTCAAGGCGGAGATTGAGGAACAGGCAGAGGCTAAAACAGAGGATTATGGCGTTTTCGTTTTGTCAAAGCCACTGAGCAAACATCTGATGTTTAAATCAATTAAGCTTCTTGAGGCGACGAAACGCCGTCTTGAGGGAGTTCGCAAAGAAAATATCAAGCTTCAGAAGAAGATTGAGGATATAAGAACCATCAATAGGGCAAAATATGTGCTTATGGAGTATCTCTCTATGAGCGAACCGCAATCGCACAAGTATCTTGAACGACAGGCTATGGACCAGCGAATAACAAAAGTCGAGGTCGCAAAGAGAATCCTTAGCACCTATGAGAACTGATTGAGAGCTTATAGATGAGCCAAAAGGCTCGAAAATTGTAGAAAATATGCTTTTAATGCAAATTGGGTAACTGCTTTGCTTAAATATATACACGAAAGGAATGGTCAAAGAATGGAACAAAAGGCATACCTTACCTTAGAGAACGGTGATGTTTTTGAGGGTTATTCTTTCGGAGCCCAAACCGAAACCACAGGAGAGCTTGTCTTTACTACTGCTATGACTGGCTATCTTGAAACACTTACCGACCCAAGCTACTATGGACAAATTGTCTGCCAGACTTTCCCACTTATTGGTAACTATGGGGTTATTAAACCTGACTTTGAAAGCAAAAAGCCAGCTTTGAAGGCTTATATCGTAAGAGAATGGTGTCAGCAACCCTCAAACTTTAGGTGTGAGGGACAGCTTGACACTTTTTTAAAGGAGGCAGGCATTCCTGCTATTTATGGAATTGATACCAGACATCTTACGAAAATCGTTCGTGAATATGGTGTTATGAATGCTCGTATATCCTTCGAGAAGGTTTCAGAAGATGTTATCGAGAACGAAATCAAGCCTTATAAGATAGTCGATGCCGTAAAGTCTGTAACCTGCTCTGATTTTGAAACATATCAGGCAGAGGACGAGAAATTCAAGGTCGTTCTTTGGGATATCGGTGCTAAGTATAATATCAGAAGAGAGCTTGTAAAGCGTGGCTGCACAGTTACAGTCGTGCCTGCAAGCACAACAGCAGAGCAGATTAAGGCACTCAATCCTGATGGCATTATGCTCTCTAATGGTCCTGGCGACCCAGAGGAAAATGTTGAGATGATTGCCGAGCTTAAAAAGCTTTGTGACGCTAAAATTCCTACTTTCGGAATCTGCCTCGGACATCAGGTTCTCGCACTTTCACAGGGGGCTAAGACTGAAAAGCTAAAGTATGGTCATCGTGGTGCAAACCAGCCAGCCGTAGAAGTCGGCACAGGCAGAGTTTATATCACAAGCCAGAACCATGGCTATGCAGTTATCGCTTCATCTTTGCCAGCAAATGCAAAGGAAAGCTTTATTAACGCAAATGACGGTACTTGCGAGGGCGTAACCTATACAGATATGCCAGCATTTTCAGTACAGTTCCACCCAGAGGCTTGCGGTGGTCCACAGGATACATCATTCCTTTTTGATAGATTTATAAACATGATGAAGGAGGGTAAATGAGATGCCAAAGGATAAAAGTATAAAGAGAGTTATGGTTATCGGTTCAGGTCCTATCGTTATCGGACAGGCTGCCGAGTTTGACTATGCGGGTACACAGGCTTGCCGTGCTCTTAAAGAGGAAGGTCTTGAGGTTATCCTCATTAACTCAAACCCAGCTACTATTATGACGGATAAGGCTATGGCTGATAAAATCTATATCGAGCCTCTTACCCTCAAGACAGTAAAGAGAATTATCAAGAAAGAAAAGCCAGACAGCCTTCTTTCCACTCTCGGCGGACAGACAGGTCTTACACTCTCTATGCAGCTTGCAAAAGAGGGCTTCCTTGAGAAAAACGGTGTTAAGCTCCTCGGTGCTAACCCAGTAACTATTGATAAAGCAGAAGACAGACAGATGTTCAAGGATACTATGGAGGAAATCGGTCAGCCGGTTATCCCATCAATAGTTGTAAATGATGTTGAATCTGCCGTAGACTTCGCAAACGAAATCGGCTACCCTGTTATCATTCGTCCTGCATTTACACTCGGCGGTACAGGCGGCGGTATCGTTAATAATGAGGACGAACTTCGTGAAATCACTGCAAACGGACTTGAGCTTTCTCCTATCACTCAGGTTCTTGTTGAAAAGTGTATCGCAGGCTGGAAGGAAATCGAGTATGAGGTAATGCGTGATAAGAAGGGCAATGTAATTACCGTCTGCTCTATGGAAAACTTCGACCCTGTCGGCGTTCATACAGGCGATAGTATCGTTATCGCTCCAACAGTAACTCTTGCTGATAAGGAATATCAGATGCTCCGTTCAGCAGCTCTTAATATAATTTCTGCTCTTGGCGTAGAGGGTGGCTGTAACTGCCAGTTCGCTCTTAACCCTGAAACCTTTGAATATGCTGTTATCGAGGTTAACCCAAGAGTTTCCCGTTCATCTGCTCTTGCGTCTAAGGCAACAGGTTATCCTATTGCTAAGGTTGCTGCAAAGCTTGCTATCGGCTATACTCTTGACGAAATTAAGAATGCCGTTACAGGCACAACCTATGCTTGCTTTGAGCCTGCACTTGACTATGTTGTTGTTAAGTTCCCTAAGTGGCCTTTCGATAAATTCGTTTATGCAAAGCGTACACTTGGCACACAGATGAAAGCAACAGGCGAGGTTATGGCTATTGCTCCTACATTTGAGCAGGCTATTATGAAGGCTGTTCGTGGTGCTGAAATCGGTCATGATACAATGGATAGCCCTAAGTTTGCTGCCCTCACAACAGAAGAACTCAGAGAAAGACTTCATGTCTGCGATGATGAGCGTTCTTTCTGCGTATATGAGGCATTGAAGCGTGGAATTACTGTTGATGAAATCCACGAGATAACCCTCATTGATGAATGGTTCTTATCTAAGCTCCTCAATATCATCAACTGTGAGCGTGAAATGGAGCTTGAAAAGGGCGAGATGAGCAGAGAGCTTTATGTAAAGGCTAAGAATCTCGGCTTCCTCGACAGAACCATTGAGAAAATCACAGGCAAAAAGGTTGAAAACCCACTCGTTCCTGTCTATAAGATGGTTGATACTTGTGCCGCTGAATTTAAGGCTGAAACTCCTTACTTCTACTCTACCTTCGATAAGGACAACGAGGCAGAGGCATTTATCGAGGAGCAGAACAGCAATAGAAAAACAGTTATCGTTTTTGGTTCAGGTCCTATCAGAATCGGTCAGGGTATCGAATTTGACTATGCCTCCGTTCACTGCGTATGGGCATTGAAAGAGGCTGGCTTTGATGTTGTTATCGTAAATAACAACCCTGAAACAGTTTCTACTGACTTCGATACAGCCGACAGACTTTATTTTGAGCCACTCACAAATGAAGATGTTATGGGCATTATCAACACAGAAAAGCCATATGGCGTTGTTGTTGCCTTCGGTGGTCAGACAGCTATTAAGCTTACAAAATATCTCAGCGACCACGGCGTAAATATCCTCGGAACATCTGCTGACAGCATTGATATGGCAGAGGACAGAGAACGCTTTGATGAGCTTCTCGAAATGCACCATGTCGCTCGTCCTCAGGGCTATACTGTTATGACAACAGACGAGGCTCTCGAGGTTGCAAATAAAATCGGCTATCCTGTACTTATGCGTCCATCATATGTTCTCGGCGGTCAGAATATGATTATCGCCTTTAATGATGACGATATTAAGGAATATATGGCTATCATTCTCGCACAGAATATCGAGAACCCTATCCTCATAGATAAATACCTTATGGGTATCGAGCTTGAGATTGACGCTATCTGCGATGGTGAAGATATTCTTATTCCTGGTATTATGGAACATGTTGAGAGAACAGGTATCCACTCAGGTGACTCTATTGCTGTATATCCAGCTTGGAATATTGGCGATGAGATGACTAAGACAATCATCGAAACCTCTAAGAATCTTGCAGTTTCTCTCAGAACAAAGGGACTTGTCAATATTCAGTATCTTATCTATCACGATAGACTTTATGTTATTGAGGTCAACCCTCGTTCTTCAAGAACTATCCCATATATCAGCAAGGTTACAGGTGTGCCTATGGTAGACCTCGCAACTCGTGCTATGCTCGGAGAAAAGCTTGCAGATATGGGCTGGGGAACAGGTCTTTATAAGAAAGCTCCTTACTTTGCAGTTAAGGTGCCTGTATTCTCATTCGAGAAGCTTATAAATGTTGATAACCACTTAGGTCCTGAGATGAAATCTACAGGTGAGGTTCTCGGTGTTGCTAATACACTTGAGGAGGCTCTTTATAAGGGTCTTATCGCAGCAGGCTATAAGATGAAAAAGCACGGCGGTATCTTTATCACAGTAAGAGATGCTGATAAGAACGAAGTCGGTCAGCTTGCAAGAAAGTATGCAGACCTCGGCTTTACAATCTACTCAACAGTTGGTACTGCAAGAGTTATCAAGGATTATGGCATAGATGCTATTGTTGTTCCGAAGATTCACGAGAACGCTAAGGAAAATACCCTCACACTTATTGAGAGCGGTATCATTAACTATGTTATCTCAACATCTTCTAAGGGCAGAATTCCTACAAGAGATAGCGTTAAGATTCGCCGTAAGACAGTTGAAAGAAATATTCCTTGCCTTACTTCTATCGACACAGCAAATGCACTCGCAGAATGCCTCAAGAGTAAGTATTCTGAAGAAAGCACAGAGCTTGTCAACCTTAACGATATGAGAAGTGAAAAGGTTAAGCTCCATTTCACAAAGATGCAGGGCATAGGCAATGACTATATCTATTTCGATACATTCAGCCAGAAGATTAACAATCCAGAAGGACTTAGCATAAGACTTTCCGACAGACATTTCGGAATTGGCGGTGACGGTGTTATTCTTATAGGACCATCTGATGTTGCAGACGCTAAAATGAGTATGTTCAACCTCGATGGCAGTGAGGGTAAAATGTGCGGAAACGGTATCCGCTGCGTTGCAAAGTTCCTCTTTGATAACGGTATGGTTCAGGGCGATACTGCAACAGTTGAAACTCTCAGCGGTATCAAGAAGCTTAAAGTATATAAGCAAGATGGTCTTGTAAGCAGAGTAAGAGTTGATATGGGTAAGGCAGAACTTAACCCTAAGAATATCCCTGTTGCTATGGCTAAAACAAAGATTATCAATGAGCCAGCCTTTATAGATGGCGTTGAATATAAAATCACCTGCGTTTCTATGGGTAATCCACACTGCGTAGTATTCTGCGATAATATCGACAGCCTTGATATAGAAAAGGTAGGCCCTGCATTCGAGAACAGCCCACTCTTCCCAGAGAGAGTAAACGCAGAGTTTGTCAAGGTAGTTGACAGCAACACAATCCGTATGAGAGTATGGGAGCGTGGCAGTGGCGAAACTTGGGCTTGCGGTACAGGTGCTTGTGCTGTTGCAGTTGCAGCGGTTGAGAATGGCTATTGCAAGAAGAATGAGGACATCACAGTTAAGCTAAAGGGTGGCGACCTCGTTATTAAGTATACAGATGACACAGTTTTCCTCACAGGTAATGCAGAAACAGTATTTGAAGGAGAAGTAGAGCTATGACGACAAAGTATATTTTCGTTACAGGCGGAGTTGTTTCGGGACTTGGCAAGGGTATAACAGCAGCTTCTCTCGGACGACTTCTCAAGGCAAGGGGACTTAAAATTGCCGCACAGAAGCTCGACCCGTATATAAATGTTGACCCAGGCACAATGAGTCCATATCAGCACGGCGAGGTTTATGTTACAGAGGACGGTGCAGAAACCGACCTCGACCTCGGTCACTATGAGCGTTTTATAGATGAAAACCTAAATAGATTCTCAAATCTTACCACAGGTAAGGTCTATTCAAATGTTCTCGAGAAAGAGCGTAACGGCGAATATCTCGGCGAAACTGTTCAGGTTATTCCTCATATTACAAACGAAATCAAGGAATTTATCTATGCTGTCGGTAAGCACTCTGACGCTGATGTTGTTATCACCGAAATCGGTGGTACAGTCGGCGATATAGAGAGCCAGCCTTTTCTTGAGGCTATTAGACAGGTTTCTCTCGAGGTTGGTCTTGAGAATAGCTTGTTCATTCATGTTTGCCTTGTACCTTATATCAAGGGCAGCGAGGAGCATAAGTCCAAGCCGGCACAGCATTCCGCAAAGGAGCTTCGTTCACTTGGAATAAATCCTGATATTCTCGTTCTCCGTTGCGATGAACCACTCGAGGAGAGCATTTTCAAGAAGATAGCAATGTTCTGCAATGTTAAGCCAGATTGCGTTATCGAAAATATAACTCTCCCTGTTCTTTATGAAGCACCTATGATGCTCGAAAAGAATAATTTCTCCGATATTGTCTGCCGTGAGCTTGGAATAAGTCTTCCAGCCGGCGATATGTCCGAGTGGGAAAGTATGCTCGAAAGAATCAAGAATAGCACAAAGACTGTCAGAATCGCTCTTGTTGGTAAGTATGTTCAGCTTCACGACGCTTATTTGTCTGTTGCTGAGGCATTAAGACACGCAGGCTATGAGAATAGTGCTGTTGTAGATATTAAATGGGTTGACGCAGAACTTGTTACAGAGTATACAGTCGAGGAGCTTCTTGGCGATTGTGACGGCATACTCGTTCCTGGTGGCTTTGGTGACAGAGGCGTTCAGGGCAAAATCAATGCCGCAAAATATGCTCGTGAAAACGATATTCCGTATTTCGGCATTTGTCTTGGTATGCAGACCGCTGTTATAGAGTTTGCCCGCCATAAGCTCGGCTTTAAGCACGCAAACTCAAGCGAGTTTGATAAGGATACAGAGTATCCGGTAATCGACCTTATGCCAGACCAGCAGGGAAATATTCCACTCGGCGGAACAATGCGTCTTGGTGCATATCCTTGCAAGGTTCACCCTAATTCCATTATGGAGAGAGCCTACGGCAAGCCAGAGGTTGCAGAGCGACACAGACATCGCTATGAATTCAACAACAAATATCGTGATATATTTGAAGAAAATGGTATGGTCTTCACAGGCACATCTCCTAATGGCTTGCTTGTTGAGGCTGTTGAGATTCCTGAAAATAAATTCTATATCGGCGTTCAGTATCACCCAGAGTTCAAAAGCCGTCCAAACAAGGCTCACCCGATATTCAGAGAGTTCATCAAGGCTTCTTTAGAGAATAGGGAAGCAAAATGAAAACTTGCCCGAATTGTAACGAACTTCTCGGCAACGATGTTAATACTTGTTTTAAATGTAAATACGATTTTGAACTCGGTCGTGTTGTTACAAAAGAAGAAAAAAAACAGCGTGCAGATGAAGAAAAAAAGAAAAGAGAAGAAGAAAAACAGAGGATAGAAGAAATTATAGTTGAAAGAAAAGAAAACCAAAATAAATTAGAGCAAGAAATATCTGATTTAAGTAAACTCCCTTTTTTATCTACAACAGGTTATAATTTTGATGGATGTACCATATATCGTTATATCGGGATTGTATCGTCTGAATATGTTCTTGGTACAGGTTCCATTTCAGAGTGGAATGCTTCTGTAAGTGACTCTTTAGGAATACACTCTAAAAAAATGGAAAATAAAATAGCTACTGCGAAAATGGAAGCTATGAATACATTGTGCAAAAGGGCAGTTAAGGCAGGGGCAAACTCAATTATAGGTGTCAAATTTAATATAATGACTCTTGATGCAAATATGATAGTTGTTTCTGTTGACGGAACGGCAGTAATGAGAAAAGAAATCAAATAATTAGCTGTTGAATTCCTCAACATTTAAAAGTCTTGCTTGGATTTACCTTGCTCGTGGTGAGCGTGAAAAGATAATTGACGCGGTCGAAGAAACTGCCAAACGGGCGAACATAGTTCGCCCCTACGATTAGCTGATAGTTTTTTCTAAGACAATTAAAAGTTTAGGTCAAGCCTTTTTAAAGGCTTGCGGTTTCCAAAGGCGGAGCCTTTGGTGGGTTTTAAGGGCAAAGCCCTTAACAACAAATTATTATAAAGGTGGTTAGTAAAATGCCAAAGTTAAACGAAAATTATCTTAAACTCGAAAAGAATTATCTTTTTATCAATATTGCTAAGAAGATTAACGAGTACATAAAAAACAACCCCGATAAAAAGGATAGAATCATCCGTATGGGTATCGGTGATGTTACCCTGCCTATCGCACCTTGCGTTGTTGAAGCAGTTAAAAAGGGTGCTGACGAAATGGGCGTTAAGGAAACCTTTAAGGGCTATGAAGACAGCGGTACAGGCTACGACTTCTTGAAAGAGGCTGTTTCCGGCTACTACAAGAGCTTTGGCGTTGATATTGCTGTTGACGAAATCAGAATAAGCGACGGTGCGAAGTCCGACTGCGGAAATATTGTCGATATTTTCGGCGATGATAATATTGTACTTATCACAGACCCAGCATATCCTGTTTATGTCGATTCTAACCTTATGAACGGCAGAAAGGTTATCTATGCTGATTCTACTGAGGAAAACGGTTTCTCCGCAGTTCCTGACCCATCAGTTCACGCTGATATTATCTACCTCTGCTCTCCGAATAACCCAACAGGTGCGGCTTTCAAGACTAGCGAGCTTAAGGCTTGGATTGATTATGCTATCGCAAATGACGCTGTTATTATCTATGATGCAGCTTATGAGGCATTCATCACAGAGGACGATGTTCCGAGAAGTATTTTTGCTGTAGAGGGTGCAAGAAAGTGTGCTATTGAGATATGCTCACTCTCTAAGACAGCAGGCTTCACAGGTATGCGCTGCGGATATACAGTTATCCCGAATGAGCTTGAGTTCAAGGCTTCTAATGGCGAAGTAGTTAAGATTTCACAGCTTTGGGGCAGACGAGAGGGCAGTAAGTTCAACGGTGTTTCATACCCTGTTCAGTGCGGTGCTGCTGCTGTATTCTCTGAAGAAGGTCAGAAGCAGTGCAAAATCAACCTCGAATACTACAAAGAAAATGCCCGTATCATCGCAGAAACTCTCGATGAACTCGGTATTTGGTATTCAGGCGGTAAGAACTCCCCATATATCTGGCTTCGTTGCCCGAATGGTATGAAGTCTTGGGATTTCTTCGATTTGCTCCTCGAGAAGGCTAATGTTGTCGGCACACCAGGTGCAGGCTTTGGCAAAAATGGTGAAGGCTATTTCCGTCTTACATCATTCGGCGACAGAGATAAGACAATAGAGGCTATGGCAAGAGTTAAAGAACTTATCAAGAGCCTATAATTAGATAAAGAAATTATTCCCGACAGGTTGAAAATGCTCTGTCGGGATTTTTTAATTTAACTATTTGGTATTTATTTTCATTATACTAAATCTTGGGTATATTTTCTTTTTTCTATCGAACTCGCATTAAGATAGTTTTTTTTATATTGATTTTTATACGGATTACAGATATAATCGTATTATGCTTTCTGAACTTTCTATGAAAGGATTTTAGTTTTATGAGCAGAAACACCAGTGATATTTATAAGGCATCAATCAATATTTTGGGGAGTTGTGTTACAAGAGATATTTTTTTTACGCATCATAATGATGGTGGTTATAGAATTTTTCAGTATGTTAATTTCTTTTCGCCAATTTCATTGTGTGAAGGTCCAGTACCTATGGATTTAGAGAGATATAATAGTTCGGATTTTTCTGAGTATGCGACAAGTTTCAGAAAAAGATGTGTTATGCACGATTTGACTAAACAGAGTATAGATTATATCGCACAAAAAAAGACAGATTGGTTAATATTGGATACGGGCTTGTTTCGTAGAAATCTTTGTCTGCTTGGAGATAAAAAACAAACTTGTTTTGCTGAAAAAGAAGATTTTTTGAAGTATCTTAGTAAGCAGAAAATTATTCCTGAGATAGTTGGTGAGATAAGTATTGAGGATATTTCTGATGAGGACTTAGAAAAAAGAATGAAATTTTTTATTGATAAAATCCTTTCAATGTATCCTGTGGAAAATATTGTTTTAATAGAAGCGAAAAATTCATTGATTAAAGCTGATAAGGGCGGGAGCATTTCTGGCTTTGATGATGTTGATTATCATATTATTGAGAATAATAGAATGTCAAGATGCTATAAGCTTATGAAAAATATGCTCCAAGGGTGTCATATAATTCCTATGCCAGAAAATGTTGTAGCAGACGCAGGGCATAGGTTGGGATTATCACCATTGCATTATACTATGGGATATTATGATTATGCTTTGTCAGTCTTTGATTGTATTCAGAAAAAATTACCTATTGAAAAAGAACAAAGTTATATTCAAAAACTATTTGATAAATGTAATATGGATTATGCAGGAAAATATTTTTCAGCTTTAGCAGATTCATATATAAATCTAAGCAAGCAAAAAAACCAAAGCGAATTGAAAAAGATATATAAAAAGTGTAAAAAGTTAATAGGAAGATAAATTTAAATATCAGGGAGTGTGAGAGATTATGAAAAATCAGTTTTTAGAGGCGGGAAAAATTGTTGGTACACACGGACTTAAGGGTGAAGTAAGAGTTGACCCTTGGTGCGATAGTGCAGAGTTTTTGGCAAAATTTAAGAGGCTTTATTATAAAGATGGTACAGAGTTGAAGGTTATTTCATCAAGACCGCATAAGAATATAACAATTATTCATCTTGAGGGTGTCAATGATGTTAATGCGGCTGATGGATTGCGTGGCAGAGTTCTTTATATAAATCGTGATGATGTTAAACTTCCTAAGGGTGTTTATTTTGTTCAGGATATAATAGGTATGAGAACTATTGATTGCGATACGGGCGAGGAATATGGCGAGGTTACCGATGTAATGAAAACGGGGGCTAACGATGTATATCAGATTACTAAGGACGGAAAGGAGTATCTGATTCCAGCTATTCCTGATGTTATTGTTGAAAGAAATATCGAGGACGGCATACTTACAATTCGTCCGATGAAGGGAATTTTTGATGATGAGGATTGATATTATAACACTTTTTCCAGAAATGTGCGAAACTGTTATGGGGGAAAGTATTATCGGCAGAGCAAGAAAAAAAGGTGCTATTGATGTTGAGTGTCATCAGCTTAGAGATTATGCCTTTGATAAGCATAAGCGTGTAGACGATACGACCTATGGTGGCGGTATGGGTATGCTGCTTATGGCAGAACCAATAGCACTTTGCTTTGAGGATATTTGCAAAAAGACTGAAAATCGTCCGCATTTGATTTATATGTCACCTCAGGGCGAAACACTAACACAAAAAAAGCTGGTTGAGCTTTCGCAGTATGAGAATATATGTATACTTTGCGGACATTACGAAGGTGTTGACGAGAGAGTTCTCGATGAATATGTTGATGAACAGATTTCTATTGGAGATTATGTTCTTACTGGCGGTGAGCTTCCTGCATTGGTTCTTGCGGATTCGCTCTCAAGATTAGCTCCTGGTGTGCTTTCTGATGATGAATGCTTTGAGGAGGAAAGCCATTATAATGGACTCTTGGAGTATCCGCAATATACAAAGCCTGCTGTTTGGAGAGATAGAGCCGTTCCGGATGTGCTCTTAAGTGGTCATCACGCTAATGTTGAAAAATGGCGTAGAGAACAAATGATAATTCGTACAGTAGATAAGCGACCTGATATGATTGAAAAAGCAGATTTGACAGATAAAGAGAAAAAATTTCTTGAGGAATATCTAAAAAGCAAAAATGAGATTATGACAGATAATGAAAATCTGTCAAGTTTATGAGTTACACTTTTGTGTCAAAAATCAAATAGATGCTTGTTCTTTTAGCAAGGTAAGATACTAAAATAGGACGAAATTTAATTCTTTAAAAGAATGATAATTAATGAAAAATTCTTGAAAATGAATATAATTGCATTTTTATATTTTTTTGATTAGTTTTTTAAAAAATTACTATTGACAAAATATATGAATTTCAATATGTGTGTTGACTGACATATGTAAGAAATATACGAAATTTTACATTCAATTATGTGCAGAGGAATTTTTAAATAAAAAATATAGTATATAGTTATCAAAAAATTGTATTTATTTGCAAAAAATCCATAAAATGTTAATTCTTAATGTTAAAATATAGCAAATTTTTCCACGATTTATTGCAATTTGCACAATAAAATACAGTTTGCTTTTAATCGTTATCGTATGTTAGTACAAATTTCTCAAAAATGGTTGACGATATTCCAAATTGTGCTATAATACGGATATGGATAATTGTAGTTGTAGAAAAAATATAATTACAACGAGGGGACATACTCAAAACCGTTAAAGGAGAGATTATAATGTACGTAAAAGATGTTATGGTGCAAAACCAAGTTGGACTTCATGCAAGACCTGCCACTTTCTTCATTCAAAGAGCTAATGAATTTAAGTCATCAATTTGGGTAGAAAAAGAAGAAAGACGCGTAAATGCTAAGAGCCTTCTTGGTGTTCTTTCACTTGGTGTCGTTGGTGGAACAACTATCAGAGTTATGGCTGATGGTGCTGATGAAGAAGCTGCTGTTGAAAGTCTTGTGAAGCTCGTACAGTCAGGTTTCTCTGAATAATTCTAAATAAATTATTGATTTTTAAAGCATCGCTTTTAGGCGGTGCTTTTTGTTTTGAGGTGAAATTTGGACTATTTTATTTTGCAGTGGTTTGTGGTATGATTTAAATAAGTGGATTTGATAAAAACTATTAGTTGAAAAAAATTTTTTAATTTGTTTAAAGAAATGGTAAAGTCTGTTTAGCTATGGTAGCTTAAATATATATAAGCAAATTTAGAGTTTATATCTTGACAGGTGTCTTGTCGATAGGGAACTCCTTGCGAGGGTTTTCTACCCTTCTGAGCTTTGAGAAGGATAAAGAGTTTCGCCGTCTGCGGACGGCGACCAAAGACTCTGTCTTTGGAAACTGCGAGCCTTTAAAAAGCTTAGACGCGAATAACAAAAGTTAATTTATCAGAAAAGTAGAACGCGTCTTGACAGCGGAGGCACTCCGCCTTGAACAAAGCTTTTAATTAAAAAGCTTAGACGCGAATAACAAAAGTTAATTTATCAGAAAAGTAGAACGCGTCTTGACAGCGGAGGCACTCCGCCTTGAACAAAGCTTTTAATTAAAAAGCTTAGACGCGAATAACAAAAGTTAATTTATCAGAAAAGTAGAACGCGTCTTGACAGCGGAGGCACTCCGCCTTGAACAAAGCTTTTAATTAAAAAGCTTAGACGCGAATAACAAAAGTTAATTTATCAGAAAAGTAGAACGCGTCTTGACAGCGGAGGCACTCCGCCTTGAACAAAGCTTTTAATTAAAAAGCTTAGACGCGAATAACAAAAGTTAATTTATCAGAAAAGTAGAACGCGTCTTGACAGCGGAGGCACTCCGCTTGAAAGTTGGTGAGATAGTATGAATCCAAAATTAAGACAGCTTCGTGAAAAGGCTATGAATCTGCCACTTTCACCAGGCGTATATATAATGAAAAATAAATCGGGAGAAATAATATATATCGGTAAGGCTAAGGCTCTTAAAAATCGTGTTAGTCAATATTTCGGCTCGGACAGAAATCATCAGGAAAAGGTTCGCAGAATGGTTTCTAATGTTGATGATTTTGATTATATTCTGACTTCGAGCGAATTTGAGGCTCTTGTGCTTGAATGTAGCCTTATAAAACAACATCAACCGAAATATAATATTCTTTTAAAGGACGATAAGGGCTATAGTTATATCAGAATAAGCAATGAGGATTGGTGTAAAATATCTCATGTTATGCAGAAAAATGATGATGGTGCAACTTATATAGGTCCTTATACGAGTTCGTGGTTTGTTAAAAATGCTGTTGATGAGGCAAGAAAAATTTTTAAGCTTCCAAGCTGTAATAAATGCTTTCCAAGGGATTTTAGAAAAAGCAGACCCTGTCTGAATTATTATATTAAGCAGTGTTGTGCGCCTTGCAGAGGGAATATTTCTCTAAGCGATTATCGTGAACGGGTTGATAGTGCAATAGATTTTTTGAAAAATGGTAATGTTGGCTCTATTTCCGAACTTGAAAAGCGTATGGAAATTGCTTCTGAAAATCTTGAATTTGAACTTGCGGCAAAGCTTAGGGATAGAATTGCTGCTATCAAGCGTATGGCAGATAAACAGAATGTTATGGCTACAAGGCTCGCTGAACAGGATATAATCGCACTTATGCAGGAGGGAAATGACGCCTGTTTTTCTGTGTTGAGATTTGACGAAAACAGGCTTTTTGACAAGGAAGATTTCTTGCTTAGCGATATTGGTTCTCCAGAAACGGCTCGTTCGGAATTTATAAACAGATATTATTCTATGCGTGAGAAGATACCGCCTATTATAATGATTGATGGTGAGGTTGAATCTGTTGAGCTTGTAGAAATGTGGTTAAGTGATTTGGCAGGTCGCAAGGTGCATATTCATATTCCACAAAAGGGAGAACAGATGCGACTTATTGAGCTTGCAAAGAAAAATGCTGCTGAAAAGCTTGCTCAAAGTCGAGGTCACAAGGGTAGTGATACTTCAGCCCTCGGAGAACTTGCTGAACTTTTGGGTTTGAAAAAAGTTCCTGAATTTATTGAATCTTACGATATATCTAATCTTTCGGGCAGTTTTAATGTTGCTGGAATGATTGTTTTCAGAAATGGCAAACCATATAAAAGTTCTTACAGACGCTTTCAGATAAAAAGCTTTGTTGGTCAAGATGATTACGCATCTATGGCGGAGGTTCTCGAAAGAAGATTTAAGGAATATGAGCTTCATAAGGGTGAGGAAGGCTTTGGTACACTTCCAGACTTGATATTGCTTGATGGCGGTAAAGGTCAGGTCAGTGCAGTTCGTCCGGTTCTTGAAAGGCTTGGTTATGGTAACATTCCACTTTTTGGTATGGTTAAGGACGATAAGCACCGTACAAGAGCCATTACAGGCGACGGCGGAGAAATTTCGATAAGCTCAAAAAGAAGTGCGTTTACACTTGTTTCCACTATTCAAGATGAGGTGCATCGTTTTGCGATTGGCTATATGAGGACTACAAGTAAGAAAAAATCCTTTACTTCCTCGCTTACTTCAATAGATAGTATTGGAGAAACTCGTGCTAAGGCTCTTTTGAAATTTTTTAAGACTATTCAGCGTATTAGTGATGCTGATATAGACGAACTGATGAATGTTCCAACGATGACAAGACCTGCCGCTGAGGCGGTTTATAAGCATTTTCATAAAAGAGATAATTAAAAAAACAGGTACTCGCTTTAATGCAAGTACCTGTTTCGATTTTGTCACCAATATTAGTCAAAAAGGTGCGAACTTTGTTCGCCCCTTTAGGGAGCAAGAGATGTTAAGGGCGTTGCCCTTAAAACCCATGAGGGACTCTGTCCCTCAACCCTGCGAGCCTTTAAAAAGGCTCGAGCGAAACTTTTAATTTTGGCTTTTTTAGGATTATAATTGCTTCATAAGGTTGACCATTTCGATTGCAGATGTTGCGGCATCGTAACCCTTATTGCCAGCCTTTGTGCCAGCTCTTTCAATAGCCTGCTCGATTGTATCTGTTGTAAGAATACCAAAAAGAACAGGAATTTTGCTGTTAAGTCCAACAGTAGCAATACCCTTAGAAACTTCGTTGCAAACATAATCATAGTGAGATGTTGAACCTCTTATAACTGCACCTACGCAAATAACTGCATCATATTTGCCTGAATCAGCCATTTTTTGTGCGGCAAGCGGAATCTCAAATGCACCTGGAACCCATGCTGCTGTAATATCATCATCATTGACACCGTGACGAACAAGAGCATCTCTCGCTCCGCCGAGAAGCTTAGAAACGATGAACTCGTTAAATCTTGATGCTACTATACCAATCTTAATGCCCTCTGCTACTACATTTCCTTCAATAATTTTCATTATTTATTCCTCCTCTAAATTTTCCTTGAAAATATGTCCCATTTTTTCTTTTTTAGTTCTGAGATAGAAAATATCGTCCTTTTGTGGAGCAATTTCTATTGGAACTCTTTCGACTATTTCGACACCAAAGCCGTCAAGACCGTAAACCTTTTCCGGGTTATTGGTGAGAAGTCTAAGCTCCTTAGCACCTAAATCAGCAAGAATCTGAGCACCTATCCAATATTCTCTGAGGTCTGGTGCAAAGCCAAGCTTGATATTTGCTTCAACAGTATCAAAGCCCTTTTCTTGAAGCTCATAGGCTTTAAGCTTGTTAATCAGGCCTATGCCACGACCTTCTTGTCGCATATAGAGTATAATGCCTCTGCCTTCATTGTTGATTACTTCCATAGCTTTTGCGAGCTGTTTTCCACAATCACATCTGCGTGAACCGAAAACATCTCCTGTTAAACACTCGGAATGTACTCGGCAAAGAAGATTTTTGCCATCGCCGATTTCTCCCTTAACAAGTGCTACATGGTGTTCGCCTGTAATGTCATTTACATAGCCATAAATTTTAAATTCGCCGTATTCTGTCGGTAATTTTGCGACAGCCTCACGAATGATATGCTTTTCGTGACGGCGGCAGTAATCTTGCAAGTCGTGGATAGTGATAAATTTTATATCAAGTTTTTCGGCAAGCTTTTTGAGATTAGTTGTCCTCATCATTGTGCCGTCATCTTCCATAACCTCACAGCAAAGACCAACTTGTTTTAAGCCAGCAAGACGCATAAGGTCAACTGTTGCTTCGGTATGTCCGTTTCTGACAAGCACACCGCCATCTCTTGCTATAAGTGGGAACATATGTCCTGGACGGCGGAAATCTTCAGGCTTTGAACCGTCTTCAACGCACTTCATAGCTGTATATGAACGCTCTGCGGCAGAAATACCAGTTGTTGTGTCTATGTGGTCGATAGAAACGGTGAAAGCAGTACAATGGTTATCGGTGTTTTCACTGACCATCTGCGGAAGATTGAGCTTTTTGCCATATTCTTTGCTCATAGGCATACAAATTAAACCTTTGGCATATGTAGCCATAGTATTTACATTTGCTTGTGTGGCAAATTCTGCGGCACAGATTAAATCACCCTCGTTTTCTCTATCGGGGTCATCTGTGACAAGAATAATTTTGCCTGCTCGAAGGTCTTCAAGAGCTTCTTCAATAGTATTAAATTTATACATATATTAACCTCCTTGACTAAATATATTTATTTATGCGATTTTTGGCGAGTAATGACTTGTGGGCGGTACTCTACCTTGAGCAAAACTTTTAATTAAAAAAGCTTAGACGCGAATAGCAAACAATAATTTAACGAAAAAGTAGAACGCGTCTTGGGAGCGGCGGCTCGCCATCTTGAGCAAAACTTTTAATTAAAAAAGCTTAGACGCGAATAGCAAACAATAATTTAACGAAAAAGTAGAACGCGTCTTGGGAGCGGCGGCTCGCCATCTTGAGCAAAACTTTTAATTAAAAAAGCTTAGACGCGAATAGCAAACAATAATTTAACGAAAAAGTAGAACGCGTCTTGGGAGCGGCGGCTCGCCATCTTGAGCAAAACTTTTAATTAAAAAAGCTTAGACGCGAATAGCAAACAATAATTTAACGAAAAAGTAGAACGCGTCTTGGGAGCGGCGGCTCGCCGCTAAAAGCCGTTTTCGGCGAGAAACTCAAGTGTTATGCCTTTTTTTTCACTCTTGCCCATAAGCTTTTTGACATATTTTCCTATGACATCATTTTCTAAGTTTACGACCTCACCAACTCTTTTTGAAAGCAAGGTTGTAACCTCACTTGTATGCGGAATCAATGAAACGGAAAAATTTTCGTCTGTGACTTCTGCAACAGTCAGACTTATGCCGTCAATGGCAACAGAACCTTTTTTGACAATGAGTTCAAGAATTTCGCTTTTTGCAGAGATTGTTACCCATACAGCATTTTGTTCACGCTTTATGGAAATGATTTTGCCTGTACCGTCAATGTGTCCGGAAACGATATGTCCGCCAAGTCTTGAACCTACTGCGGCGGCTCTTTCAAGATTGACCTTAGAGCCTGAGTGAAGTTCGCCGAGATTTGAGCGTCTGAGTGTTTCGGGCATAACATCAGCAGTGAATGAATTGCCGTCAATGCTTGTCGCAGTTAGGCAGACACCGTTTACAGCTATGCTGTCGCCAACCTTTGTTCCTTCAAGGACAGTTGATGCGGAAATTTTAAGCTTGCCAGAACGAACCTCTCTTATAGTGCCAATTTCTTCGATAATTCCTGTAAACATTACTGCACCTCCAGAACATCATATTCGATAAGAATATCACTGCCCATTTCACGAACATTGGTTCTTTTTAGCTTGAAGCAATCATCAGGAGCTTCTACACCAACGCTTTCAACTGGTGTTTTTGCATTTTCTCCACCGAAAATTTTCGGTGCAATGTAGGAATAAATGTGGTTGACTATTTTTGCTTGCAAGGCACTATATGCAAGTGTTCCACCGCCCTCGATAAGTACACTATCAATGGATTTTTCGCCGAGATATTGCATAAGCTTTTTTAAATCGACTTTTCCATTTTTATCAGGAAGTATGAGAGTTTTTACACCCATTTTTTCAAGCTCGGATTGCTTTTCTGAATTTTCTATCGCAGAAACTACAAGTGTGCTTATTTCGTTTGCGGTTTTGCAGATATTGCAATCAAGCGGTATTCTTAGCTTGCTATCGCAAACTATTCTTATCGGGTTTCTGCCGTTTTCAATTCGGCAATTAAGCATAGGATTATCTGCAAGAACTGTACCTATGCCAACCATAATAGCTCTATGCTTTTTACGCAGGCGGTGAACATCATTTCTCGAAAATTCATTTGTAATCCATTTCGACTTTCCGGAATATGTTGCGATTTTGCCGTCGGCTGTCATTGCGTATTTGAGCGAAACATAGGGCAATTTTGTTGTTATATATCTAAAGAAAATCGGATTGAGTTTATCACATTCATCACGCATAAAGTCTTCAATAACTTCAATTCCAGCCTTACGCAGAATTTCTGCACCCTTGCCAGAAACAAGCGGATTTGGGTCACGAGAACCGATAACTACTCGGCTGATTTTTGCCTCAATAATTGCTTTTGTGCAAGGAGGCGTTCTGCCATAATGACAGCAAGGCTCAAGAGTGACATAAATTGTAGAGCCTTGAGTTGGTTCTTTGCAGTTTTTAAGGGCGTTTCTTTCGGCGTGAAGTTCGCCACATCTCTCGTGCCAGCCTTCACCGATGATTTTGCCGTCCTTGACAATAACTGCTCCGACAAGAGGATTTGGCGAAACAAAGCCTTCGCCTCTCTTAGCAAGCTCTATGGCTCGCTGCATATAAAATTCATCATTCATAATAAATCCCACCAAACAGAAAAGCCCCGTATGAAATAAAATCATACGGGGCAATTTTTATGCAATGATATTAAGACAGCCTATATGCTGTCAAAGATAAATCTTCTCGTATCCGGACTATACCGTCGGTTTCGGAATTTCACCGAATCGGAAGTGCAAGCACTTTTCGCAGACTATAACTGCCGGTGAGGAATTTCGCCTCGCCCCGAAGAATTATATTGTGGATAAAGTATAGCACAGTGGTTGAGAAAATGCAAGAGTAATAAAAAAGCGAATGAAAAATTGTTTTTAGCAGGTATTTAAAAATATTAAAATTACATTACTATAAATCAATTGCGATTATTTAATATTAAATATTTTGTTAATAAATGGTAAATAAATTATGAAATTTGACCTTTTGAGGTCAAATTTTTTTGATTTCGTCGGGTATAGTGAGAGGTACTTTTTTAAGACAGTAAATTTGGCGGAGTGCTGACAGATAAAAAATATCTCTACATTCAATGAAAGGAATGATGTAAAAACGGGTATAAGAAATAGAATGTCTGAAAAGGAAAAGACATTTTGCGAATATTTTGCCTTGTGGGGTGATGCAGTCAGAGCCGCAGATTCTGCGGGATATGAAAACCCAAAGAAAGATGGTCCACAGCTTCTTTGCAGAGCGGATATTCGCAAAAAAATTAACGCTATCTGCGAAACTATGATTAAAAGTAGTCAGGCAAGGGCGTGTCTTGGTTATGAAAGGCTTGCTTTAGGAAAGGTGACTGACGCAATAAAGCTTCTCTATTGCGAAAATCTATCTGATGATGAGATTGAAAAGCTCGACCTCACCAACATTGCAGAGATTAAAAAGCCTAAGGACGGTGCAATGGAAATTAAGTTTTTTGACAGGCTTAAAGCACTTGAAAAAATGGGCGATTTCGATAAGGAAAGCAGTAAAAAGCAAGGCTCACTTTTCGATGCAATCAAGAATGGTGCAAAGGCTTTAGAAAAGGCTGATGACTATGGCGAAGATTGAAAGCTTTTCTAAAAAACAGCTTAAACTTCTGACATGGTGGTATCCCGAAAGTAGGGATAGCGGTTATGACGCTATTATTTGTGATGGTGCGGTCAGAAGTGGAAAAACGGTTTGTATGAGTCTTTCATTTGTATTGTGGGCTTTTGCGAGATTTGACGGCGGTGATTTTGCAATCTGCGGAAAAACTATTCGCTCTGTTCGCAGAAATGTTTTAGTTCCGTTGGTGTCATTGCTAAAAAATCAAGGCTTTATCTGCGAGGAGAAAGTTTCGGCAAATTATGTTGATATAAGCTATCACGATAAGAAAAATCGTTTCTATCTTTTCGGAGGTCGTGATGAGGGTTCGGCTTCATTGATTCAAGGTATGACACTTTCGGGGGTTATGTTTGATGAGGCGGCATTGTTGGTTCGTTCCTTTGTTGAACAGGCTCTTGCAAGATGTTCCGTTGAAGGCTCGAAATTCTGGTTCAACTGCAATCCTGAATTTCCTAAGCACTGGTTCTATACAGAATGGATTCAGAAACGCAAGGAAAAAAATGCCCTATATCTGCATTTTACTATGCAGGATAATCCGTCACTTTCTAAAGAGATGATTAAGCGTTATGAGAGCCTTTATTCGGGGACTTTTTATGAACGCTTTGTGCTTGGAAAATGGGTTGCCGCAGAAGGTCTTGTTTATCCTTTTATGAGCGATATTACAGCCTTTTGTGATGAACCTAAGGGTGGATTTGATGAATATGTCGTTTCGTGCGATTACGGTACGGTGAATCCTGCTTCATTCGGACTTTGGGGCAGACAGAGTACTGTATGGTACAGAATTGACGAGTATTACTTCGATTCACGCAGAGAGGGTAATCAAAAAACAGACGAGGAACATTACGAGGGCTTACTGAAATTGGTGGGCGATAGGAATGTTGAGAGAATTACGGTGGACCCATCAGCGGCAAGCTTTATAGAGCTTGTCAGAAGAAAGGGAAAATTCGCAGTATATCCTGCGGAAAACAATGTCCTTGACGGTATAAGAAGAGTTTCGACAGCTTTAAAACAGGGCGAAATTAAGATTTGCAGAGCGTGTACTGATATAATCCGAGAATTTGGACTTTACCGCTGGGATAGCAATGGTCGTGATGCTCCTATAAAAGAAAATGACCACGCTATGGACGATATGAGGTATTTTGTGACAACGCTCTTGAATAAGAGCGGAGGCGGTTTCTTTGCCGTTTCCGCAGAAAGGTAGGTGATGAGGTATGAAGCTTTTTAAACGAAAAGAAAATTTTTCACCCGTTCAGACGGCAAGCGGAATAAGAAATGTACACCCATTCAGCGATTTAAGTGCTTATTCGCCGTTTACAAGCTGTGAATTTAAGCTTTATGATTCGCTGAAAGAGGCTATTCCTGTGATTGATGCTGCAATAAAAAAGACAGTTCGTCTTGTTGGTGGGTTTAAGGCTGTATGCGAAGATGAAAATGCTCAGATTAAGCTTGCGGAGTTTCTCAGAAGCGTTAATGTCAATGGTACTGGTGTCGGAATTGATATTTTTGTTTCGTGCTTTCTGGAACAGCTTTTGACCTATGGTACGGCTGTCGGCGAGGTTGTACTTTCTGAAAATTGCGAGATAAGTGCTTTATACAATGCAAGCCTTGATGACATTGTGTTGAAAAGAGGAAACAATCCGCTTGATGTGAGAATTTATAGAAAGGAAGTCGAGGGGAATGTTCCGATTGATATGGACGAGCTTATTTCTATTTGCACACTTTCGCCAAAGCCGGGAAATGTTTATGGAACTTCTCTTTTAAAAGGCTTGCCGTTTATAAGCGGAATTTTGCTGACAATCTTTAATACAGTCGGTACAAACTGGGAGAGAGTCGGAAATGTGAGATTTGCGGTTTCGTATAAACCAACTGACAGTAATGACAGAGCCTTTGCAAAGGAAAGAACCGAACAGATTGCCAAGGCTTGGACTGAAACTATGCATGACAGCAGAGCCTCGGATTTCGTTTCAGTAGGCGATGTCAGCATAAAGGTTATCGGTGCGGATAATCAGATTCTCGATAGTGAAATTCCTGTAAGACAGCTTTTGGAGCAGATAGTTTCAAAGCTTTCAATTCCGCCGTTTTTACTCGGACTTCAATGGAGTTCAACGGAAAGAATGGCATCTCAGCAGGCGGATATTCTTACAAGTGAGCTTGAATATTACAGGCGTTTGCTTGAGCCGACTATCAGAAAAATCTGTGGAGTTTATCTTAGAACGATTGGGTTCGACTGCAATTTTACGATTGAATGGGATAACATCAATCTTCAAGACGAAACTGAACTTGCACAGGCTCGACTTAACAACGCTAATGCGGAGGCTGTTGAAATTCAAAATATAAAATTGAGAAACGAGGTGGAAATCAATGGATAGCAAGGAACTTGATTTAATCAATCAATATACAAAAAGAAGATTTTCGGCTGATGAAGTTTATACATTTTCTGTTGTGCTTTGCGATAACGAAATTGACAGAGATTTTGATTGCTTTGACAGTACATCTCTTGAAAAATTAGCAGAAATGTATATCGGCAAGAGCGGTATTCTTGACCACAATCCTACGGCTGAAAATCAGACCGCAAGAATTTATGACTGCAAGGTTGAAACTGTTGACGGAAAGTTGACAAGTTATGGAGAGCAGTATAAAAGGCTTATTGCCAAAGCTTATATGCCGATTAGTGAAAAGAATAAGGACATTATCCTTGAGCTTGACAGCGGTATCAAAAAGGAAGTAAGTGTTGGTTGCTCTATGGGCAAGAGTGTTTGTTCAATATGTGGTTCGGGCTTTAAGAGTTGTTCACATATTAAGGGTAAGAGCTACGGCGGAAAGCTGTGCTATGCGTTTTTGAGCGAACCTAAGGACGCTTATGAATGGTCGTTTGTGGCTGTTCCCGCTCAGAGGTCAGCTGGTGTTATAAAAGCATTTAATGAATTTATGAGAGGGGAAAACGAAGTGGAGGACATTTTTAAAAAGCTTGGTTCAAGTGGTGATGTTGTTTTAAGTAAAAGCGAGGTTGCGGAGCTTGTAAAAGAACTTGATATACTCAAGGCAAAGGCTCGTGACGGTGAGGCTTATCGAAATGAACTTCAAGCAGATGTGACAAGGCTTTATGCAATTGTTGAGCCAGAATTGCCTATGGAGGCTGTTAAGAGCGTTACTGAAAAGATGACGCTTGCTGAGCTTAAAGCATTTAAGCAGGTATATGAAAAGAAATCGGCAAGACTTGGCAAGGGTGTTCCACAGCTTGGCAAGGTTAAAGACGAGGTTACAAGCAAAAAGAATAATGCCTATAAAGGCATTTAAGGACAGACACGCAATTTAAGTTGAATACACTAAACCTTACAAGTAGTGATTTAATTTAAAAGCTTATAAAACAGAAAATTTATTTTAATTTTAGGAGGAAATTTTTTATGGCAAAGTTTGAAACTATTAAAATCGAAAAGGGTATGTATGCTAACAAGGGCAAGAGCCTTACTGATATTCTTGAGGAGCTTGACCCGTCTGAAAATTATAAGGGAACTGCTCTTGAGGGCTTGGACGCTTTTCAGCGACAGTTGAAGCGTTTTGATATTAAGGTCAGCGGTAAGTCATCTGACAGAGTTGAAAAGTTTTTTGATAATTCTGATTCTGCGGCTTTATTCCCTGAATATGTTTCAAGAGCAGTTGCTGTCGGTATGGAACGCTCTGATGTAATTCCGGATATTGTAGCAGCAACTACAAGAATTGATGGTATGGACTATCGCTCTATTACTTCTGACCCTTCTGATGACAAGACTACTTTTGATATTGTTAAGGAAACTGCGACTATTCCTGAAACTGTTATTAAGACACAGGGCAGTCTTATTTCGCTTAATAAGCGTGGCAGAATTCTTTCTGCATCTTATGAGGCTTTGAGATTTCAGCGTCTTGATCTGTTTACTGTTATGCTTAGTCAGATTGGTATGCAGATTGCCAGAGAACAGCTCAAGGATGCTGTGAGCGTTATTCTTAATGGTGACGGAAATAAAAATCCGGCAACAGTTATTAGTGCAACGGGTGAAATCGACTATACAGACCTTGTAAGCCTTTGGGCAGGACTTGCTCCGTATGAGCTTAATACTATTCTTGCTCCTACTGCTTTAATGCAAAAGCTTCTCGCACTTCCTGAAATGAGAGATGCCTCCGCAGGACTTACTTTCCACGGTACTGGCAGTATGATTACTCCACTTGGTGCAAAGCTTATTCATGTTCCATCTATGGACGCTGATACTATTATCGGTCTTGACAAGAACTGCTCACTTGAGCTTGTTGAATCCGGTGGTGTTATTACTGACTATGACAAGCTTATCGACAGACAGCTTGAGAGAGCCGCAATAAGCATTACAACAGGCTTTGGAAAGATTTGTGCAAGTGCTTCTAAGGCAATGAAGCTTTCTTAATTTTATCTTTGAGGTGCGTGCTGTATGAATATTGATGAGGTTATTGCGATATTTTTGAAGCTGGCAGAGCTTTCTGAGTCTGAAAGAGGAAACTATCAAAACCTTTGCGAAGATGCGGTGCGTTCTTTAAGGGCAAGACTTAAATCTGATATAAATGAGGAGGAATGCGGTGACAGCCTTAACAGGGCTGCCGCTGCTCTTGCCTTTATAAGATATATACAGCGAAATATTGCAAATGGTGAAGGTAGTGGTTTTAAAGTCGGTGAAATTAGCGTTAATTCCACGAATGAAAACAGTATGAAATATGCTGATGCGGTATGGGAAGATGTGTTGCTTGAGGTTAAGGACTTTCTGCGTGATGATGGCTTTATCTTCGGGAGGATTGTATGAAAAAAAGCAGGATAGAAAGAATTTTTCGCCGAATAGGTGCTGAAACCAAAATCAATGATAAGATTGATTTTGCGGTGATTTATCCGCTTATTGATAAAAGCGATTTCTCGGATAAAATTCGTCAGGAAGTTGGTTGTATTGATGAGGAGTGTTTTGTTATGCTATGCGGAACAGAACTTGTCGTTGATGCAAAGCGTGGAGATAAAGTCGAGTGTCGTAATGAAAGCTATGTGATTCTGAGCAAGCATATGGTATCTATTGGTAAGATAGGACTTTATGCACAATGTTATCTGAAAAAATTTGTTAGATAGATTTATCGGGGGGTGAGAGGTATTTTTGTTGATTGCAAAAAGTATGAAAATGCTTTGAAAGAAGATACGGAGTTTTGGAATATCAAAATTTTGGGGGCTTTTTCGCAGAATAAAATACAAAATCCTGTAAGGGATAATTATGCGGTGATTGGTTTCTCGGAATGTGATGATGAGGACGGCTTGCTTTCGGAAAAGCTTTGTCGAGGCATAAAGCGAAAAATACATATCAAGGCATATAGTTGCGAAAATGGTGATAGTGGAGAGGTTATCGAAGTTCTTAGCAGGATATGCAAAAAGCTGAAAAGTATTTTTCCTGATGAAATAGGAGATATGAGGCTTCTTGCTTGTGAATATACAACTAAGCCTTATGCTTATTGTGCGGAGGCTGAAATTGATATTTGCGGCTGTTATGGCGGAAAAGACGCTTTAGCCGAAGTCTTTAAGGAGGAAATCTAAATGGCAGTTTATTCAGCGTTTAAGGGCAGTAATGCTGTAATTAATTTTGGTGGAAAATTACTTTGTACAGCAAAAAGCTGTGAGATTATCACCGAAAGAAAGCTACACGAGGTTTACGAGTGTTTTATGCCTGAACCAACTGCAATTATCAAGGGCAGAGAGCAGTATAAGCTTATTCTTGAAAGCGTTGTTTTTGAAGCTTTCGATGTTAATCTGTTTAATTCTGATGGCGTTTCAATAGAAATATTTATCGGAAATAAGGCACTTGCTTTTGATGGCTGTTACTTTAATATTCACAGCGAAAAACTCGACAAAAACAATGTTATTGAGAAAGTTGAAATTCTTGCTAAGAAAAGAACGGAGAGTGCTATGGCGTAATGAAAGCTGATATAAATGAAATGCTTGAAAGTGAAATGAACAGGCTGAGAGAAGCAGTTGTACTTTCACAGGCTGTTTCGGATAATGTTGAGAGAGAAGCAAGACGCTATCCAAGGCAATTAGATGGAGGTCAAGATGAATAAGCTGGAAAAGATGTCATATAAGGGATATAGCTTTGCAACAAATCCAAGTGTTATTAAGATTAGGCATAGGGCAAGGGTTACTAAAAATTCTGTGCCTTTTCAGGCAGAAAATACTGTGAGCTTTGGAAGAAAAGCGTGTGAAATCAGTGGAGAGGGTGAGCTTGTCGGCTATGATTGCGAAAAGCAGTTTGCGGAGATTCGCAAGCTTTTTCTGAGCGGAGGTTCGGGTTTGCTTTTACTTCCGGGAATTGAACCTTTTTATGCGTTTTTTCAAAATTTTGAACTTTTGGAAGAACCCTCGGATAGTTTGATTAAATACAGCTTTTCTTTTTGCGAGGATACTTCAGCGAAACATTTTGAGGTGCAGACACCTAAGAGCTACATAACAAAGGGTGGCGAAACTCTTTGGGATATTTCATACAATAACAATATTGCGGTTGAGGAACTTCTTGAAAAAAATCCGAATGTTATGCGTCCTGATTTGGCTTTTGATGCGGGAGAGGTGATAAGGCTTTGATGAAATATATTTTGAAAGACGCTTTGAAGAATGAATATATCTTTTTTAATCCGAAAAGTGTTACACTCATTCGTGAAAAGAATGTTCCGGCTGATAGTCTTGATGTGCTTTTTCTTTCTGGTATAAATGGAATAGAATATGCTGAAATTGCTGTTTTTGACGGCTCTAAATGCGTGTTTCGTGGAATCGTTGATGAGCAGATTGAAACTATTTCAGAGAGTGGAATTATACTTGAAATCAATGCAAGAAGTCTTGCGGCTATATTGCTTGATAATGAGGCTATGCCACAAAGCTGTTGCTTGCCTGATATGCAGCTTTTTATGGAGAGAAATTTCTCACGCTTAGGATTTAAGGAGTATATCGGCAATGACAAGCCTAAAAGCGGAAGTATGAGCATTGCCAAAGGTGAGAGCGAATGGAGTGTTCTTGAAAAATATTGCAGAAAGTTTCTTGATACATATCCGAGAGTTAATGAGGACGGCGTGATTGATATTTCCGAAAACGAGGGCGAAACTACGGTGCTTACTAATGAGGGTGAGCATAAAATTATTTCGTTGAGCCGAGTTAGAAAGCGTTGTGAGCTTATTTCGGAATATCGTGTCAGAACCTTGCGTGGCAACGGTTATGAGATGATTATAAACAATGAAAATGCCGAAAGACTTGGTGTTGATTCGGTGCGTTATCTCAATGCTGTTGATAATGGCGGTGTTGGAATTGCATCTTGTTATCAGAATATCAAGGAATCTAATGAACTTTATGATACGCTGAATCTTACTATTTCTGGCAGGGTGCTTGTTAATATCGGGGATTGGATTGTTCTGCCCGATTACAAGCTCGGAAATCTCAGGGTAAATAAGCTGAGATATGAGGCTGACGGCGACAATGAGCTTACAATCTTGAATTTATTGTGTAATTGAATGGAGGTTTGATATTGAATGTGGATAGCTAAGAACATTACAAAGAGAAATCAAGCTAAAAGTAACTGCATAAATGCGGCTATTTCCTCGGCGAATAATTCGGAAATTACGGCTGTTGGCAGGGACGGTGTTTCTCATCTGACTATTGCGGCTCCGAGTGGAATAAGCTTTTCGCCGAAGATTGATGAAAATGCGGTTGTTCTTAAAACCGAGAGCGGTGATGTATGCGTGGGTACTATTATGGATAGAGTTAATCCGAACGATTGCCCTTTGCCCGGTGAGCTTTTTCTCTCAAATAAAAATGGTACGGCTACTATAAAGCTTATGGCTGATGGAAAGATTGAAATTTGTGGAGATGTTACCATAAATGGCAAGTCTGTTTAGTGGAGGTGGAATGCTTGGATTTATTGCTTGAAAATGGAGATTTGAAAAAGGATTCCGCTGGAAAGCCGATACCTATAAGCGGTTTTGATGAGCTTAAACAGCAAATTTATATAAGATTAAAAGCAAGGCTTGGAGGTTTTATATATGACCGAAAGCTTGGAAGTGAAATAACAGCTAAGACGGAAAATAGCGAGCTTATCAGGCTTATCCGAAAAGCTTTGCCACAGCTTTTTGATGTGGATTTGATTTCAGCTCATATCGAAAAAGGAGCTTTAAAAGCTAAATTTAATTCTGAGTTTGGGGATTTTATGATAGAAATTACATTTGAAGATGAGGAGGGATAAAATGGGCGAAACTTATAGTGAGATTCTTGAGAGAATGCAAACTGAATTTGAAAAAAATGCTGGCTATGTGCCTGATGATGCATCAGATATAGGTATAAGAATGAAAACTCTTGCAGGGGAAATCTTTTCGCTTGAAAGTAGTATTGATTTTCTTAAAAGACAGATGTTTCCTACAACCGCAACGGGCGAATATCTCGACAAACACGCAGAAATGCGAGGTCTTAAAAGAAAGCCTTCTATAAAGGCAAGCGGAAAGCTAATGTTCTATGTAGAAAGACCGCTTTCGTATTCTTTTACTGTTCCAAAAGGAACGGTTTGTGCGGTGAGTGACGGAGGCTTGAGATATGTTACTGACGAGGATACTGTTCTGCCTGTGAACGAAAGCTTTGTTATGGTTAAGGCACACGCAGAAAATGGCGGTTCAGAATATAATATTCCTGTGAATCGTGTTACTTCTATTGTAACTTACTTTTCAGAGGCTATAAGCGTGAATAACTCAAGTATATTCGGCGGTGGTGCATCAGCAGAAAGTGATGAGTCTTTGCGTGAAAGAATTGCTGAGAGCTATTATAATCCATCAAATGGCGATAACGAGGAATATTACAGACGAATTGCCTTAGGTGTAGACGGTGTATATTCTGTTGGCATAAAGCCACTTGCTCAAGGTACGGGAACTGTTGGAGTTTATATTGCAGGTCGTGCGTCAAAGTGTAGTGATGAGGTGGTTTCTGCTTTACAGCAAGAAATGAATGATAAAAAGGGTATAAATATTAGTGTTTCGGTTGAAAATGCCACTTTGACAGGCGTGGTAATAAAGCTGTCGATTTCTGTTAAGGACGGATATTATGCTGATGATGTTAAAAGTAAAGTTCAGAATGAAATAACTGAATATTTCAGAAAGCTTTGCGTTGGCGATGGGGTTAAATACTGCGAGCTTGGAGAGCTTATTTATCATATTGACGGTGTTAAAAATTATATTTTTGATACAAGCGTAACTAAAGAATATGAAGGCGATTGCACTAAGCTTTATACGCTTGGAGCAGTCAGCATTACTGTTGTATAGGAGGTTTTGTGGTGACTGCATATGAATCCATAAAGAATAAGCTTTCTGCAACAGAAATTTATGATATTAAACAAGGCGGTCTTATTGATGCAGAGATAAGGGCTTATGCTGTTGCTTTGCAAGTTATTTATGATAAGGTTGATGTTCTTTTGCGTGAATGTTTTGTACAGACGGCAGAGGGCTACGGACTTGAACAGCTTGAATCTATGGCAAGAACCTATATGAATGGTGACACGCTTGAAATTAGACGAAATAAGCTTATGAACAGGCTTCAGATAAATCCGAGCATAATAGGAAAGGACGCACTTGAAAAACAAGTTGCGTCCTTGGGCTTAGAGTGTAATATTACTGAGAATATTGCTGAAAGCAAAATTTATGTTGATATACTGACAGAGGTTGCTGATGATAAAAAGGAATTTCTGAATGCTGAATTGCTTAGGTTTGCACCATTACATCTTATTATGTATGTGACTTTTAATGGGGTGGCAATTTAGGGTGAGTTCTCAAAGCGTTAGCTAATTGCTAACGATAGAAGAAATAAGTGGCGGACTTCGTCCACCGCTTGAGGAGAAAGAGATGTTAAGGGCGTTGCCCTTAAAACCCACCAAAGGCTCTGCCTTTGGAATCTGCAAGCTTTTGAAAAAGCTTGAGCAAAACTTTTAAGTGTCTTTTGGGGGTGTGTTAGCTAATCGTAGGGGCGAACTGTGTTCGCCCGCTCGGTAGTTTCTTCGACCGCATCAATAAACTTCTCTAATACACTACTTTAGCACCAAGCCTTTTTTAAAGCATTTATTGCATTGATAATATCCGTTGTGGGAATACCACCGAAGCCTAATTTAAGCTCGGTGGTATTTTTTTTGTCAGATTTTAGAGCGGAAAGTCGGACACCTTGATTTTTTGCAAGTGAAAGCATTTCCGCCATAGAGCGGTTTGTATTGAGCGAAAGTATAAAACATAGAGCAGTTTCTTGAAGTGTGGCTTTTAATTTAAGGTCAGAATCTGCAAAAGTAGTTTCGAGAGCTTGCATAATCAAAGAGCTTTTTTCACGATATAGCTTACGCAAACGGCGAAGTCTGCGTTCAAGTTCGCCTGTTTTGATATATTCGGCAAGTGCAAGCTGTTCAATTTTTGATGAGGTCTGATTATAAAAGCCGTTTCTTGATTCGTAGATTCTGAGCAATTCAGGCGTTAAAACCGCATAGCCTATTCTTACGGACGGCAAGAGCATTTTCGAGAATGAGCCTATATAAATTACTCTCTCACTATTGGCACTTTGCAGTGCAGGAAATGGTCGGGAGCTATATCTTAGTTCGCCGTTATAGTCATCTTCTATGATGATTGAATCGGTTTCTTCCGCCCATTTGAGGAGTTCTTTTCTACGGCTCATACGGACAGGCTGTCCGTTTTTATTGCAAGATGGATTTATAAATAATATGCTTGAGCCGTTTTTGTAAAGTTCTTCGGGGATTATTCCGTCATTATCGCTTTTAAGCTTATGAATGGAAAATCCACAATCGGCAAAAACTCTCTCGGCGAGAGGAAAACCGTCCTCCTCCATAGCTGCTGTGCGTGGCTTTATTTCGGAGATAAGTCCGCAAATTATGTATAAAAGTGATTGCGTGCCTGAACCAATCAGAATACGGCTTCCGTCTGTAACAGCACCCCTGATTCCATGACTATAAAGTGCAAGGGCATTTCTTAGTGCAAGCTCTCCCTGTGGGTCGCCATAGGAGGCTATGACATTCTCCTTTTTCAGAACATCTTTTATATGTGAACGCCAAAGCTTTATATCGGTTTCGTTTCGGTCAGCAAGGTCACTTCCGAGGTCATAAAGAATGTTGTCTTTGCTCTCACGATTTATTGGTAAAACGGAGCTTGTGTTGTTTATTGTGTTTTTCTGAGGGGCAGATTGGACATAGTATCCTCTCTGTGGAAGGCTCTTTATATAGCCCTCAATACATAGCTGTTGATAGGCTGATTCTATTGTTGTACGGCTGAGCTGTAAATCTTCTGATAGTTTACGAATTGAAGGGAGCTTTGCACCGATAGTAAGGCTACCGTTTTCAACTGCGGAGGATATTTTGTCATATAGCTGTTGATAGAGCGGAATAGTTCCGTTTCGGTCAAGTTCAATGAAATCATAGGTCATATTGAAATCTCCGTTTTATAAGTTTTAATAAATTATTTTAATTCTCGGCTCTGTTTTAGCTGTTCAAAGGTTATGCCATACTTTATTGCAATATCTCTTGCATAGCTGGCATTTTGCGGTGGCAGTACCTGTACATGGAATGACCTGCGTCCGTTTTCTATGCCTGTAACAATGCTTTCGACACGACTATGTATTTCGGGGTCGGAATTAAAAGCCTCTAAATTTCTTGCAAGGTCGTGCATATGTGTATTGTAGATTGCACGAACTCCGATATAACACATAAAGCGAACTATATCTCTCGCAAGATATACACCTTCCTCAACATTAGTTGTGGCAAGGGTTTCGTTCATAAGCACAAGTGTATTTTCAGTTGAATTTTGCATAATCTCAGAAAGTCGGACAGATTCTTCACCAAGTCTGCCAAGGTCTACGGTCTTATTTTCATCGGCTGGAAAATGTGTATAAATCGTATCGCAAGGACTGAACCAAAATTCTGATGCTGGAACAAATATTCCGTGCTGTGCCAGAAGATACATAAGACCGATAGCCTGTGTGAAAGTAGTTTTTCCGCCACGATTAGGACCAGTCATAATGTAGATACGGTGTTCCTCATTAAAATCGAGAGAGTTTGTTACTATGTCGATGTCTTCACCATTAACAGCCTTTATAGCAAGTTTAACATTGTATAAACCATCGGTTTGCAGAACACGCTGTGAGGTTGGCAGAACCTGTGGCTTGCAGATTGGAAGATTGAGATTTTGTATTTTGCGTATTAGCGATGCCCAGCGAATATAGAAAATGAGCTCAGGTGAAATTGATGTCAGGGAATAACCGCTTATATCGACATACTTGCGGAGAACATCTCGAATATCCTTGACTATTTTCTTGAGAATATTTGATACCGATTTTTCAATAGCCGCTGAAAATGGGTCGCCGCCTGTGAGCGATGATTCAATTTGAAGTGTAGAAAGTTCAGCCACATTATTTATGCTCATACCTGTTAGTGAAGTCTTTTTATTTGTTGCGGCAGGGTGAAAATTCATACTTTCAACTTCTACACCTTCGTGAATTTCAGAGGTTTTCTTTGCAGCAAAATTCATAAAATTTTTGAGCAATCCTGTATGGGTAAATTCGGCATCATTTAATGATACAACACCAGCCTCCTTTGGACGAAGAAGATTATCAAGGTTTACACCAACAGTCACACTCTTTAGCTTTTGTGCCTTTGCAAAGGTTTCATCAATATCCTTTTTCAGTTGTGGAAAACCACTGCCATTATATATTTCTGTTACCATAGCATAAAGCTCTTTTAAACCATCTGATTTGAGGTCGGCTTCGTCCATAGCAAGCTTCATTTGAGTTATACACTGAATATAGTCGTTTACTTCACGAAGTCGGTTAATAAGTCCCCATATTGCTGAAACCTCCGTATCTTTTTGCATACGCTTTAATTCCCATAGGTCGCTTAGCTGTGTTAAAAGATTTTCTAATGTTTCACACATTTTGGGGTGGTGTAGCAAATCATCAAAAATATCTATGCGATATTTTATAACCTTTTCGTCAGATACCATTTGTGATAAAATTCTTTTTATGATTTGCTTTTCAGATTTTTCTTTTGTTAAAGCATCTAAGAGAAAGTCAAATGATAGGTCATTGCAAGCGGCTTCGTCAAGAACCTTGGCTTCATAGTTACTGCTATTTGGATATAAAAGGCTAAATTTTTTCATAATTAACAAACTCGTTTCACTTTATTATATATAAAATATTCTACTACTTTAAAGAAAAATTGTCAAATATGCTGATATAGTTGGTATATTTAACGAAAAAAATAGTTTAATTATATAAATAAAGATGCTTTGATTTATAATGAATAATAATTAACACAAGGAGGTTTAAAAATTGCTTTTGGATATTAGCTTTATCTATGGCTCTTAGCTGTGATTTTTGTTTTAGCTTAAATATGTACAGGACATGGAGTTAAGACTTTTATCTTTTTATTATAGGTTCGTTTCATAAATATACAAGCTATTCCGGTTGAGACTGCCTCAGCGATTAAAAATGTATACCAGACAAGGTCTGTGCTTGTATTTGAATTTTTGATAATTTCTACGAATATCCATGCAACAGGCAAGACTAATATAAGCTGACGGAAAATTGATACAACTAAGGATTCTGTACCGCTTTCGAGAGCTTGAAAGATTCCTTGAAAGGCAATATTTGCACCGGCAAAAACAAAGCTTACAGAAATTATTCTCATAGCACTTAAACAAAGAGATTTTGTGTCGCCTGAAAGACCAAATATTTCCGCAAACGGTTCTGCGAAAAGCTCAAGTAAAAGTGTTCCGATAAGCATAATTGAAATTGTATAAATCATACCGAATTTGATGCCGTCTTGTATTCTTTCTTTACTTTTCATACCATGATTAAAGGATATAATTGGTGTGATTGCATCTCTTAATCCGAATGCGGCAAAGAGCATAAATTGTTGAATTTTGTAGAAAAGTCCATATGCAGTTACGGCAGCTTCACTGAGTATGCCAAGTATAATATTAAGTCCATAGGTCATAACAGACATAAGTGCCTGTGCTATTATTGCTGGCAAACCGATAGCATAAATTTCTTTGATAATCTGCCACGATGGTTTGATATACTTAGCTTTATTTGAGATTTCCTTATTTACTTTGATGTGGAAAATCAAGGCAACTATGCACGAAACGCACTGACCTATAACAGTTGCGTATGCAGCACCCTTTACACCCATTTCTGGAAAACTAAGTAAACCATATATCATTATTGGGTCGAGAACAATATTTACAATAGCACCTGAAATCTGTGCAATGGTTGAAAACATTGAGCGACCTGTTGCTTGAAGAAGTTTCTCGAAAATTGAGAAAAATACGATGCCAAATGAGATTATACAACAAATGTTCAGATAGTCAATCGCCATATTTTGAATTAGTTTATTAGATGTTTGTGAGCAGATGTATGCACGAACACCTGTTAAGCCAAAGATTATATAGGCGACACAAATTATTATAGCAAGGAAAAATGAATTTCCTGCAACACGGTTGACTTTTTCACTATCACGCTGACCAAGTGCTTTTGATAAGAGTGCATTAGTGCCTACACCTGTACCAATACTTATTGCCACCATAAGCATTTGTACAGGGAATGCAAGGGTTAAGGCATTCAGGGCCGCCTCACCATCGTGTGACATATTAGATACGAAAGCACTATCAACAATGTTATAAACTGCTTGAAGAACCATAGATAAAATCATAGGTACACCCATAGTTATGAGTAGTTTATTGACTGGAACAATTCCCATTTTGTTCATTTTTGTTTTTTCCATAGGTTAAAATCTTCCTTCCTCAGAACTTGTAATTTTTTGCAAAAAAAAAGAGCGTAAATCCAATTCCTGGATTTACGCTCTTGCTACTCGGCGACTATAATTATATCAGAATTTTTTTGAGAATGTCAAGACGAAATTTTCACAAACTTCTTTTATATTTATTCCTATCAGCTTCGGTAATTTTTCTTATTACACGACAAGGATTTCCAGCAGCAATAACACCTGAAGGAATATCCTTAGTTACAACACTTCCTCCGCCAATAATGGTATTATCCCCTATAGTAACACCAGGCATAACGCAGACGCTTCCACCAATCCATACATTATTGCCTACAGTAATTGGCAGAGCAATTTCAAAGCCTTCATTTCTTTGTTCTGCATCAAGAGCGTGTCCGGCTGTATAAAAGCCACAGTTCGGTGCAACAAAGCAGTTATCGCCAAATGTGACCTTGCCTGGGTCAAGAATGACGAGATTATGGTTCGAATAGAAATTTTCACCAATCTCGATATTATAGCCATAATCGCACCAAAATGATTGCTCTATCCAGAAATTTTCGCCTGTCTTGCCAAGAATTTTTTTAAGGAGAGCTTTTCTTTCTTCTGATTGTGATGGCATAAGTCTGTTATATTCAGCACATAAGTTTTTGCAACGCATAAGTTCAGATTTCAATTCTTCTTCAGTACTTTTATAGAGCAGACCAGCTTGAGCCTTTTCTTTTTCTGTCATAATAAATCAACCTCCGTTATTGAAAATCTTATAGTATTAATTTAGTGCTTATTATATCTTTTTGTTTAGTTTTCGTCAATTAGTCAATTATAAAATTTTTGATTTAGTTGACATATTTAATGAATAAATGTATAATATAAGCAATGAGAGTATACCAACACACGGTCGCTCCCAGACAGCTTTATATAATAATCAATAACCGTTCTGGTGGAGCAGGACGGTTATTTCCTTTTATTGCTAAAAAGTGCTATGATTGCAACAATAAATGTTCCAACATTTGCAAATGCTATGATAAGCTGAATTAGCTCAGACCATGTCACATAGTTTTCCATAGCAACACCCCCATTTCTGGGAGCAGGATTGACCGTCATCTGTGTTGATATACTCTGTTTTTACATTATACAATTTTAGATAATTTTCGTCAATTATAGATTAAAAAAAAGCAAAGAGGACACCTCGTTTTCGGAGTGTCCTCTCGTTTTATTTTAAGGAATGAAAATGATTTGTTTTTTAATCAATTAAAGCTCAACTGGTGTAGCTTCCCAAATTGTATTAGCGTAATCTCTGATTGAACGGTCAGCTGCAAAGCGTCCTGCCTGAGCTATATTGACGAGTGACATATGGTTCCAGTGCATTGGGTCAGCATAGAGAGCAGATGCGTTTTGCTGTGCAATAGAATAATCCGAGAAATCTGCAAGAACCATATATGGGTCCTTATTTCTGAGAGATTCTGCAATATCGTGGAACTTTCCACTGAACTCTCTTTCAATGTAATTGATAATATCCATAATCTCACGGCTATTATTATAATACTCCTGAGGATTATAACCACGATGCTTGAGAGCATTAACTTCAGATGTTGTCATACCAAAGAGAATAATGTTATCATCGCCGACAGATTCGTGAATTTCTACATTAGCACCATCAAGTGTGCCAAGTGTAACAGCACCGTTAATCATAAACTTCATATTACTTGTGCCAGAGGCCTCTGTGCCTGCAAGGGAAATCTGTTCACTGATTTCTGCTGATGGAATGAGCTTTTCTGCAACAGATACACGATAATCTTCAAGATAAACAACCTTGAGCTTTTTATTGACATCAGGGTCATTGTTGATTCGGTTGCCAAGCTCTACAATAAACTGAATAATCTGCTTTGCAAAGTAGTAACCAGGAGCAGCCTTAGCACCGAAAATATAAGTCTTAGGTGTAAATTCTGCATTTGGATTTGCTTTGAGCCAAAGGTATGTGCTAAGGATATTAATAGCGTTAAGGTGTTGACGCTTATACTCGTGCAAACGCTTAACCTGTACATCAAAGATAGAATCAGGGTCAACAATAATTCCGTTATTAGTCTGTATATACTCAGCCATTTTTACCTTATTTGCTTTCTTGATTTTTGCAAGTTGTTTTAGAACGCTTTCATCGTCCTTATACTTCATAAGTCCCTGAAGAGCGGAAGCGTCTGTGATAAACTTATCTCCGATAAGGTCAAGGATAAGGTTAGAAAGCCCAGGGTTAGACTGATTGAGCCAGCGTCTATGAGCGATACCGTTAGTAACATTTTTGAATTTCTCTGGTGTAACCTTATAGAAAACTGAGAATACAGACTCTTTGAGGATTTCACTGTGGAGCTTAGAAACACCATTTACAGAATGACCTGCGATAACAGCAAGGTTAGCCATCTTAACTATGCCGTCATTGATAACAGCCATTCTTGCAATTTGTGAGCCATCAATGCCTTTTTCATGCATTTCAGCACAGAAGCGTTTGTTGATTTCTTCTATAATCTGATATATTCTTGGGAGCTTTCTTGCAAACATATCGACCTGCCAGCACTCAAGAGCCTCTGCCATAACTGTATGGTTTGTATATGCAATAGAGCGTGTAACAATATCCCATGCACTATCCCATGAATATCCACACTCATCAAGGAGTATACGCATAAGTTCTGGAATAGCAAGAACAGGGTGTGTATCATTAAGGTGAATAGCAACAAGCTCTGGAAAGTTATCAAGAGTGCCATATATTCTTAGATGTCTTCTGACAATATCCTGAATTGTAGCAGAAACAAGAAAATACTGCTGATTAAGTCTGAGGCTCTTGCCTTCTGCGTGGTTATCTTCAGGATAAAGAACCTTTGTGATAACTTCTGCCATAGCGTTTTGTTCCATAGCACGAATATATTCGCCACCATTGAAAAGCTTCATATCGAAATCGTTGGACTTAGCAGCCCAAAGTCTTAGTCGGGAAACACCCTTTCCGCCATAGCCTGCAACCATCATATCATAAGGAACAGCCTCAATAGCTGTTGCGTCAACATGATTAACACTGTGGTAGCCGTCTGCCCAGTTTTCTTCGATTCTGCCATCAAAGAGAACCTTTACGCTCTTTTCAGGATGAGATTGAAGCCATACTTGTCCGCCTGGAAGCCAACGGTCAGGAAGCTCTGTCTGCCAGCCATCAACGAGTTTTTGACGGAAAATACCAAATTCATAGCGAAGTGAATATCCCATAGCAGGATAATCCTGTGTTGCAAGACCATCAAGAAAGCAAGCTGCAAGACGACCGAGACCACCATTGCCAAGACCTGCATCAGGCTCTTGCTCATATATATTCTCAATCTTGATATTGAGTCCCTGCAAAGCTTTTGTCATAACATCAGTAAGACCGAGGTTATAGAGAGTATTTTTGAGAGAACGACCCATAAGGAACTCCATACAGAGATAGTAAACAGTCTTTTTATTTTGAGCTTCAGCGGCGTTTGTAAATGTTGCATATTCGTGGCTCATCATATCTCTAAGAATGAGAGCAATTGCTTTGTAGTAATGCTCGTCAGTAGCTTCGGTAGGAATTACTCCGAAGTTGTGTGAAAGCTTAGAAACAATCATATCACGAGCTTCACTTGGTGTAAGAGTTTTTTTCATCATAATAATATCCCTCCAAAAAATAATGCGTATGATGTGGAAAATAACTTAGGTATAATTATATACTATTTTCGGTATAATTTCAATAAAATTTGTCAAATTTACTTAAAAATTATTTTTAGTTAATAATTGCTATACTTATGAGATGAATTTGTGAATATATGAATTTGAATTTTAATGAAAATATTGGCTATATTATGAGATAATTTAAATATAAAAAATACTAATTATATCGGGAAAATTTATAAATTAAAGGTTTTTAAAATTGAAGAAAAATTTCTGACATTTTCTTAATTATAAGCTTTATAATTCGACAAAAATGTATTATAATAGATTTGATTAGGTGGTTGAAAAATTTCGCTATAAGAATTATATAATTTAGTAAGATTTTCCTAAAAATAATAATATTGAAATGGAGGAATTTGAAATGTCAAAAAATAAAATTAAAGTAAAAGTTTGTGGCACAGAGTTTAATATTTTAAGTGAAGATAATGAGGAATATACTCAGAAGATTGCTTCTGTTGTAGATAGAAAAATGAAACAAACATTGGAAACAAATCCGAGAGTGTCAATTTCTAATATTGCCATTTTAACAGCATTGGAGTTTTGCGACCTCTCTAAAAAGCTTGCTGACCAAACAGAAAATATGAAAAATCAACTCAATGAATATCTTGAGGAGGCACAAAAGGCTCGTGAAGAGGCTGATGATGCCCGAAAAGAAGCAGAAAAGCTTCGCTCGGAAATTGAAACTTTAAGACAGCGTTTGGCTGATAAGGATTCTAAAAAATCGCACGAAACATCAGAACCACTTTCCGCTCCTGTAAGGCGTTCATCTCGCCGAGGAAAAAGACTTATAACAACAGAAAGCCGAGAGGAAGCCGCAGAGGATATTATGAGCTTCTTTGGCAATTCTGCTGACGATACAGCAGAAAATTCCTCAGATGACAATGCTTAAAACAGAGCTTCTTGCTCCCGCTGGAAGTCTTGAGGTTATATATCCTGCTGTAAGAATGGGAGCAAATGCGGTTTATCTTGGAGCGGATATTTTTAGTGCAAGAGGTAATGCTGGAAACTTCAACCGTGAACAGCTGCTTGAGGCAGTAAAGTATTGTCACGCAAGAAATGTTGCAGTTCATCTTGCTTGCAATACACTTATTCACGATGATGAAATGGAATCAGCTCTTAATCTTATAAAATACGCCTGCGAAATAGGCATTGACGCTATAATTATTCAGGATATAGGTTTGGTTTCACTTATAAGAAAAGCTGCACCGAATATGACTCTCCACGCCTCAACACAGATGTCTGTACATACCGCAGAGGCGGCAAAAATGCTCTATGATATGGGCTTTGAGCGTGTTGTTCTTGCAAGAGAATTATCTAAGACTGAGATTAAAGAAATTGCTGATAAACTGAAAAGTATGAATTGCCCGATAGAGTTAGAAGTTTTTGTTCATGGTGCGTTATGTATGAGCGTTTCAGGGCAATGCTATATGAGTGCGATGTTGGGTGGCAGAAGTGGAAATCGTGGTTTGTGTGCACAACCATGCCGACTTCCTTTTAATGCAGGTGGCAACGGTCACGATTTAAGCCTGAAAGACCTTTCTTTGATAAGCAATCTTAGAGAACTTCACGAAATTGGTGTTACTTCATTTAAGATTGAGGGTAGAATGAAGCGTCCTGAATATGTTGCGGCGGCGGTTTTGGCTTGCAGACAAAGCTTAGACAAAGGCTTTGTTGATGAAGAAATTCTTGAAAAACTTCGTGCTGTATTTTCTCGTTCAGGCTTTACTGACGGGTATTATACCGAAAAGCTTGGTCCGGATATGTTTGGAACACGCTCTAAAGATGATGTGACTTCTGCTACAAATAAATTGCTTACACAAATTCGTACAAGCTACAAAGACGAAATGCCACTTGTGCCTGTTTCGTTTAAGCTTGAAGTTAAAAACAGCAAACCAGCAAAGCTTATTGTATGCGATAATGACGGAAACTCTGCTGAGACAGTGGGTGATATTCCAGAAACAGCAATAAATACTCCGCTTTCAGCTGAACGCTGTCAGAGCTATTTGAATAAAACGGGCGGTACACCGTTCTATATTGATAAGATAGAATGTATAATAGATAGTGACTTGACTTTGTCAGCAAAATCTATTAACGCTATGCGTAGAGATACGCTACAAGCTTTGCTTGCAATTCGTGAAAAAGTTAATCCGATTGCATTTGAAATGCCGAATCTTCCAAAGTCAGCTACACATAATACAAAGGGTATGGGTTTTCGTGCAAAATTCCGCAATGGAAATATTCCCGATGCATTTCTCGATTGTGAACTTATTTATGTTCCAATGTTTCTTGCGGATAGCGAAATAATTTCTCTTATGGATAGAGGCTTTGCTATTGCGGCTGAGATTCCGAGAGCAATGTTTGGCAGAGAAGATGAAATAGAAAATCGCTTGAAAGATTTGCAGAAACTTGGTGTTTATGAGGTTCTGGCATCAAATCTTGGGGCAGTTGCTCTTGCTAAAAAATTGGGAATGGATATTCACGGTGGTTTTGGCTTGAATCTTACAAATACGGCCGCACTTGAATGGGCAGAATCCTTTGGTATGCTTGATGTGGAGGTTTCATTTGAATTAACTCTTGCACAAATAGCAAAGCTTGGCGGAAATATTCCAAGAGGAATAATTTCATATGGCAGACTTCCGCTTATGCTTACAAGAAATTGCCCTGCGAAGAATGACGGAAAAGGTTGTAAAAATTGCAAAACTCCGCCAATAATCCGTGACCGTAAAGGAAAGGAATTTCCGATAATCTGCGATAAGAAAAGCTGTGAAATTCTGAATAGCGTTCCGCTTATACTTTCAGACCGACAAAGCGAAATAAAGAATGTTGACTTTGAGATTCTGCATTTTAATGTTGAAAACTCTGTTGAAAGCAGTGGAAAGTTTAAGGATTATGTTGAAAAAAATGCCCCTAAAGCAGAATTTACCAGAGGTTTATATTATAGGGGTTTAAGTTGAAAACTTTTTGAAATGAAATTAAATGATTTGGAGAAATAAAAATGAGCTATACTGTTAAAGTGAAAAAGTTAAAAGAAAATGCTGTTGTGCCTAAGCGTGCTACAATCGGTTCGGCAGGAGCAGACCTTTATGCTTGCATTGATGAGCCTGTGACCATTGAGCCAGGCAGTCTTGCAATGATTCCTACCGGACTTGCAATAGAGCTTGAAAGCTCAGATTGTGCAGCATTTCTTTTTGCGAGAAGTGGTCTTGGTGTAAAGCATGGAATAACACTCTCAAACGGTGTCGGTGTGGTTGATAGCGATTATCGTGGAGAGGTTTGCGTTGGACTTTGCAATGTTTCAAACGAAAGCTACACTATTTCCGCAGGCGAACGCATAGCACAGATGGTAATTATGCCTGTAAAGCCAGTTGAATTTGTTGTAGCTGATGAACTTTCCGATACATCAAGAGGTGAAGGCGGTTTCGGCTCAACAGGAAAATGTTAAGGGCTTTGCCCTTAAAACCCACCAAAGGCTCTGCCTTTGGAAACCGCAAGCCTTTGAAAAGGCTTGAGCGAAACTTTGCGGAGTATTTTCACTGTTAAAACGCATAATTAGTTTTGCAAACAAAACCTCGACATATGATGCAAGGAAGGTTTATTTCATGCGGAGAAAGTAACTACCGCTATGTGAATATGTAAGGTTGAACTGTATTCGTTCGCTTGACTATTTTGAGTATAGATTATATTTTGTTGGCATATAGACAGTAATTGGACAAAGGGAGAAGGAGAATATATATGGGATTATTTTCTAAGGATATTGGAATTGACCTCGGTACTGCTAATACTCTTGTTTTTATGAAGGGCAAGGGAATTGTTATGCGTGAACCGAGCGTTGTTGCGGTTGATGTAAGAACCGATACAGTCTTAGCTGTCGGAACTGCCGCAAAAGAAATGATTGGTCGTACACCAGGCTCTATCGTTGCTGTTCGTCCGCTTAAAGATGGTGTTATTGCGGATTTTGATATTACAGCGACTATGCTTAAGCATTTTATCAGACAAACTGTAAAGCCCTCTATTTTTAGCAAGCCAAAGGTTATTGTTTGTATTCCGTCAGGTGTTACTGATGTAGAACGCAGAGCTGTTGAGGATACTGCAAGACAGGCTGGTGCTGGAGATGTAAAGCTTATAGAAGAACCTATGGCGGCTGCTATTGGTGCAGGCTTACCAGTATTTGAACCAACAGGAAGTCTTGTTGTTGATATTGGTGGCGGTACATCTGAAGTCGCTATGATTTCACTTGGAGATATTGTTACAGCCTGCTCTGTAAGAGTTGCTGGAGATAAATTTGATGAATCAATAATTCAGTATGTTAAAAAGAAATATAATCTTCTTATCGGCGAAAGAACTGCTGAGGAGATAAAAATAAAAATTGGTTCGGCTTATCCTTATGAGGGCGAGGGAGATATGCAGATTAAGGGCAGAAACCTTGTTGACGGCTTGCCGAAAAATGTTGTAATCAGTGCAGCAGAAGTAAGAGATGCCCTTGCAGACCCGCTTTCTGTTATAGTAGAGGCTATAAGAAGTACATTAGAGAAAACTCCGCCAGAGCTTTCAGCAGATATTATCGACCATGGAATTATGCTTACTGGTGGTGGAGCTTTACTTCGTGGTTTGGATTTTCTTGTCGCTCAGGAAACAAATATGCCCGTTCATGTTGCAGAAAGACCGCTTGATTGTGTTGCCGAGGGTACAGGCAAAAGACTTGAGATGAATATTGACGGCAACTTCTTTATGAAAAAGAAATAAATGGCTTACTAAGCTTAATTGGGTGACCATTTTATGAAAAATTTATTTTCAGGGAAAAGCTTCAAGATTTTGCTTGGGGCTATTTCTGTTTTACTTATACTCGTCATAGTTACAGCAGGAAATAGTTCTTTCGGAACATATATTGTAAATCTTTTTACGATGCCTATGCAGAAAGCTACGGTAAATGCGGTGGATTCTGCCAAAGATACACAAAAATCCGCTGATGAGCTTCAAGAGGAGGTCAATTCTCTTGAAGCTGAAAATCGTAAGCTTCGTGATATGCTTGTTGATTATTATGACATTAAAGGACAAAATGAACAGCTTAAAAAATATTATAATTTAAAGGAAGAAAATCCCGATTACGATATACTTCCTGCAACAGTTATAAGGCGTGACCCTAATGAGAATTTTTATGGCTTTTATATAGATAAGGGGACTATTGATGGTGTGGAGCTTCACGACCCTGTTGTAACCGAAAACGGTCTTGTTGGAATGGTTTGTGAGGTTGATGCGACTACCTGTAAGGTAAGAACCATACTTTCACCAGATATTCAGGTGGGAGTGCTTAATTCACGCACAAGTGATAGTGGAATTGTTACAGGCTCATCGAAATATTCAGACGATAACCTCTCTCTTATGACTAAAATTCCTGCACAACATACAATGCAGGAGGGGGATATTATTGTTACCTCGGGGCTTGGTGGAATTTTCCCACAAAAAATTCGTATCGGAGAAATCAAGGAAACCAAGCTTGACGAATATGATAGTCAACCTATGGCAATAATCAAGCCATATGAGAATATACAAGAAGTAAGTTTAGTTGCGATTATAACCAATTATCTCGGAAAAGGTACTATTTCTAAGTCTGAAAGCTCAAAAGAAAGCAGTAAACAAGAAAGTACAGCATCAAAACAATAATCGGGGGAATTTTCGTGGAAAGAAGATTCAGAATATTTAGATATATCATATATTCAACAGAGCTTTTGGTGCTTTTTGTTATTCAGGGAATACCAAATTTTATTCCTGAGCTTTTCGGTGGAAAACCAAGCCTTATAATTCCTGTAGTTTTGACTATATCTATGTTTGAACCAAAATTGACTGCTCTTTGGTTTGGACTTGCTGGTGGACTTCTTACCGACATAAGCAATGGTGGAGTTATCGGCTTTTTTGCGATAATTATGACATTGTGCTGTTATTTTATAAGCTATCTTACAAGTGAGCTTATTCGCACAAGACTATCCGTTGCAATGGCAATTTCGTTTATAGTGGTAGCAATGGCATTATCACTGCATTTCCTATTTTTCTATGTTATGTGTGGATATGGCAACAATGGATATTTTTTCGTAAGTCATTATCTTTCAAGAATACTCTATACAGTAGCTCTTACTCCAATAGCTTATTATGTCAATAGGGTTCTTGCTTTGAGAGTGAGCTTGTAAATTTATATGTTAATTGAATGGGCAAACTGCGTTCGTCCGTTCAATATTTGCTAACTAAATAACAATAAATTTTCATAACTAAACACAGTTAATCGACAGATAGTTTAAAAGGGGGAATGCAGTTATTATGGAAGAACAAAAAACAGAAAAAAAGCACCATCATGGGCGTACTGCGTTTCTTTTAATCGTTTTACTTATTATCTTTGGAATGTTTACTGCAAGGCTTGCAGATTGGCAGCTTATAAATGGTGACAGGTATGACGAGATTTCAAAAACATCTACAAGCTATACGGTTGAAACCGAGGCTCTTAGAGGAGAAATTCTTGATGTTAATGGAGTGGGCTTAGCTATCAATAGTACAGGCTATCAGGTGGTTATAGATAAGCTCTATATGGAAGATGACAAGCTTAATGACACAATTCTTGCATTGATTCTTCTTATGGAAAAATGCGGTGAGAAATGGGTTGATGCTTTGCCGATTATTATGGAGGGTGATAGTTACAAGTTTGCAGATGATATGGAGGACGAAATTGCTGAACTCAAAAGCAAGGATAACCTTAATATGAATACCTATTCCACTGCTGAGGAATGTATGAGTAAGCTTAATGAAAGCTATAAGTGCGATGGGTATTCCAAAAAGGAACAGAGAAATATTATAAGCGTTCGCTATAATATGAAAAAAATGGGTTACAGCAAATCTACTCCTTATACTTTTGCAGAAAAAATAAGTGCTGATACTATGGCGATTGTTTCGGAAAATTTTCAGGATATAGCAGGTGTTGATGTCAGAAGCTCAACTATCAGAACAAATCCGAATGGTACAGCTGCCGCACAGATAGTTGGTGCTTATGGTGCTATTTCAAGCGAGGAATATAAGGAAAAATCAGATGATGGCTATTCTCTCAATGATAAAATCGGAAAATTTGGAATAGAAAAATCGTATGAAAACCAGCTTCGTGGCAAATCGGGAAGTAAAATGATTCGTGCCTCCTCAAATGGCAATGTCCTTGATGTTGTTGAAACTAAAAATGCTGAACCAGGTAATACTGTTTATCTTACAATAGATACTAAGTATCAATTACTTGCACAAAAAGCTCTTAAAGAGGCTACCAAAGAAGCACAGGACCTTGCAAAACAGGCAGGAACAAAACATTCTGGCGAGGACTGTATTTCTGGCTCGGTTGTTATGCTTGATGTGAAGGATTTTTCCGTTATATGTGCAGCAACATATCCGACATATGACCTTTCAAAATATTGGGAGGATTATTCTAAAATTGCCACAACAAAGGGCGACCCGCTTATAAATCGTGCCTTTCAGAGTGCATTTACACCGGGTTCTACATTTAAGCCACTTGTTGCCTCTGCGGCTCTTGAAGAAAAAGCTATAAATAAAGGTACAGATATTACCTGCACAGGCACATATGACTATTACGATGGTTTAAGAATTAATTGTATGGGTGTTCATGGCTCAATCAATGTTACAAAGGCTATTGCAGTTTCGTGCAACTACTTCTTTAATGATTTAGGCAGAAGGCTTGGGATTGAAAGCATAGAAAGCTATGCTAAGCGTGTTGGTTTTGGAAGTCCGACAGGTGTGGAGCTTGGAGAGGGCGAAGAAACAAGTGGTGCAATAGCTGGTCCTGAAAATAGCAAAAGCTGGGGCAGTGAATGGTATCCAGGAAATACAGTTCAGGCGGCAATAGGTCAATCGGATACGCTTATTTCACCTATTCAACTTGCAACTTATGCGGCAACCCTTGCTAATAACGGAACAAGACTTCAAACGCATATCGTCCGAAAGGTTGTCAGTTATGACCGAAAAACTGTTATATCCGAGAATGCCCCGAATAATCCAACCGTTGTTGACAGTATGGGCGTAAGTGAAGAAAATCTTGCGATAGTCAAAGAGGGTATGATTAAGGCGGTAAACGAAACTTATAGTTCAGTTTTTGGAGATTTTAAGATTCAGGTTGTTGGTAAAACTGGTACAGCTGAAAATAATGGAAGTGACCACGCAAACTTTATATGTTATGCACCTGCCGATAATCCACAGGTAGCAATAGGTGTTATGGTTGAGCATGGTGCAAAAAGTTCTGTTGCTATGAATGTTGCCAAAAAACTCCTTACTCAATATTTTAAGGATAATCCAGTTTCTACTACAAAGGAAACAAGCAAAAGTCAAGATTAGTATAGATTTGATAGATAACTACCGAATAGGTGAACAAATATCGCCCTTAACAAAAATAACACGCATAACTCGTAAACAGAGTTGTGCGTGTTTTACTTTGTGAGAATATCTATCATAGATAAAGTTGAGCGACTATATTATTCGCAGAAACCGTGTGTGCGTTCTACGATTTCGCCCTTTTTCTTGTAAATGCTTCCTTCGTGCACATATCCACGAACCATAGAGAGCGGATATATACTTGTTTTTCTGCCTATAACTGAACCAGGATTCAAAACCGAGCCACAGCCAACCTCAACATAATCACCGACCATTGCACCAAATTTCTTTAGTCCAGTTTCGACTCTGCCATCATCTGTGATGATTGTTACAAGAGTTTTGTCGGATTTGAGATTAGATGTAATTGAGCCTGCACCCATATGTGACCTATATCCAAGAATAGAATCACCAACATAGTTATAGTGCGGAACCTGAGCATAGTTGAAAATAATTGAATTTTTCAATTCTGTTGAATTGCCTATAACTGCACCTTCTCCGACGATAACAGAACCTCTGATAAATGCACAATGTCTTATTTCAGCATTTGCACAAACTATTAAAGGACCTGTCAGATAAGCACTGTCATAAACCTTTGCGGACTTGGCAATCCAGATATTTTCGCCACGCTTTTCATATTCGTTTGGGTCGAGTGTTTCGCCGAGAGCAATAATAAAGTCGCTGATTTTTGGCAAAACCTCCCACGGATACTTTACACCATCAAAAAGTGGTTTAGCAATGGTTTGGTCAAAATCAAGAAGCGAGCTTGCTTCAAGATAACTATACATAGAATACACCTTCTAAAAAATTATTATTCAAAATCGTAAAAAGCCCATTCGTCATCATCAAACTTTCCAGCGAAAAAGCGTATCTCTTTATCTCCGCTTGTAACGCTATAAGATGAAAAAGCATAGGGCTTTTTTGTATCAGGTTCAAGCACAACAGCACATTCACCAAAGCTGTGCCACGGATACTTGAAAACATCAACGCCATTTATGCAAAAGCGTCCTTTAGACGCTCTGCCAAGAAATTCGTGCTGTTTCAATTAAAATCCACCTCAATTAGCCACAATCCCAATTATATACTACATCATCGAATTTACAATTCTTTAAATCTTCAGGTTTGATAAAGAAGTTAGCAACACCGCAATCGCCCCAAAGAGTTACAAACTCTCCGTTATGGATTTCAGAATCAATCTGCAACAGTAAGGTGCTGTATTCACGAGATTCCTCGTCATATTCTCTTGGGTCGCTCTGAGTAAAGAACGGATATCCGCCCATTCTATGACCATTTTCTTCAATTTCATCGAACACTTTATCAGTGATTTCGTCTGGCATATCAAAAAACTCTTCATAATCTGAGCCTGTTTCTTCATTATAAAGCTTTGTGAAAATTTCATCAAACTTATAATCACTACAAGTCATATATTGCTCTTGAATCTCAAAGCTAAGCTTTAATGGAGTATCTATTGGAGAATCAATCTCATCACCCTTACTTTCATCAATATAATCCTTGATAATAGGTGCTTTTTGCTGATTTTCGAGGTTCTTGTCAATATCAGCGTGATAGAAGATTTTATAATTTTTTTGAACTGTTGGGTTATCAAAATCAGCACCATATAAATCATCGGTAGGATTTATGAAAATCTGCAAAATTCCCTTTTCTGGAAAGTTTTCAAATTTAGGAACTTCCTCAAAATTTATCTGTGCTAAAAGCATCATAGGGATTTGAGTACCCCTTTGATTAAAATTTTCTGCATAAGGATATTCAAAATCCTTTGGAAAATAAGGTGTTCCTCCGAAGCTGCTCTCAAAAGGACCTGTTTTACTTTCAGTTGTATTTATTCCAATGCACTTAGTTTTTGTTATTTCTTTAAATTTTGCGATAATCTCGTTGATTTCAGGCATATCATCACCTCTTTATTTTTTCTTTATATTTATAATTTCTTCGATAAGCTTTGTTGTGCCGTCTATACCAAGAAATGCACTGTTTATGCAAAGGTCATAGTTATTATAATCGCCCCATTTAATATCGGCATAATAATTGTAGTAATTAGCTCTTGTTTTGTCTTTTTTAGCAATAAAGGCATTTACGGAATTTTCATCAATTCCTTCAACATTTATAGCACGCTCTCTGCGGAAATCAAAATCTGCATAAATAAAGATTTTGATGCAGTTCTTATTATCTTTGAGAACATAGTCGGCACATCTGCCAACTATGATACAATCACTGTTGGCATATTCTTTTATAAGTTTTTGTTGTGCGATGAAAACTCTGTCATTTATAGGTAACTGGGCAGTGCCTGAGAATCCGTGTACAATGCTTGAGGCACCGAGAGAAAGTGAATAAAGCAAGCTGCTTGCCGCCTTTTCGTCAACTTCCTTGAGAATATCCGGGCTTATACCGCTCATTTCAGCAGCTTTATAAATAAGCTCTTTATCATAAAACTTAAAACCAAGTTTTTCAGCGAGTTTTTGTCCGATTTCGTGTCCGCCACTGGCGAATTGTCTTGATATTGTAATAACCATAAGTACAGCTCCTTTCGGTAAATATAACATAATTTTACGCAATCAAGAATAATTTTATGCTAATTTATTATAACAGTGTCTTGCTTATAATGTCAAGAGAATAGTTTATTTATGAGCTATACTGATTAAATTTCTTTTATAGATTTATAACCTTTTTGTGGCGGTAAGTCCCATATATAGTGCATGAGATGAGGCAAGATAACGGATAAGCTCTCGTTCCTCTGAAAAGCCTCTGCTTAAAAGCAACTTTTTGACATCGCTGTAATTATCACTATCAACTGCTACATATACTAAACCAACAGGCTTTTCATCTGTTCCACCGTTTGGACCTGCTATTCCAGTGGTGGATATACCAATATCCGCACCAGAAATTCTGCGGACGCCTTTAGCCATTTCTAAAGCAGTTTCAGCACTATATTCTGTGAAAGTATCAAGAGTTTCCTGAGATACTCCTAAAACGCTGTGCTTTATATTATTTGAATATGAGCAGACACCACACTCGAAAACCTCGGACGAACCCGAAACTTCGGTTATACGCTTTGATACAAGACCGCCTGTAATACTTTCGGCAGTTGCAATTTTGAGATTTTTTTCGTGTAGGGCTTTTACAAGAGCCGTTTGAAGATTGCCAACATCTATTCCATAGATATATTCATTGCCGATAATTTCACGAACTTTTTCTATTACAGGCTCTATCATTTCGTAGCCCTTTTCGGTGCTTTCTGCGGCGGCAGTTACTCTAAGAAGTACTTCGCCGTCTTTAGCATATGGTGCAAGAGTAGGATTTTCAAGACTATTCATAAGGTCTTTAAGCTTGCTTTCAACTGAGGATTCGCCTACATTAAATATATGTATTGTTCTTGAAACTAATGTTTTGCCTGTATATTTTTTGAGAATTGGTGCAAGCTCATTATCAAACATAGGACGCATTTCTCTTGGCGGGCCAGGAAGAAGTGCAAGAAACTTGCCGTTATTCTCTGCAAGTATACCGGGGGCAGTGCCAAAGCCGTTTTTAAGTATAACAGCACCCTTTGGAATAAGGGCTTGTTTTCGGTTATTATCAGTCATTGTGCGGTTGATTTTTTGGAAGTATTCTTTTATGTGATGGAGTTCTTCGGCATTCTCTTCCATAGGGAGTCCGAGAACCTCTGCGGCTGTTTCTTTTGTTAAATCGTCACAAGTAGGTCCAAGACCTCCTGTTGTGATGACGAGGTCGCAACGGGAAAGTGCTTCTTTTAGGCTTGCTTTTAGTCTTTCCGGATTATCTCCGACAACAGCTTGATGATAAACATTTATTCCAAGCTTTGCAAGCTCTTTTGCAAGATATACTGCATTGGTATTTACTATATCACCGAGCAAAAGCTCAGTTCCAACGCATAAAATTTCAGCTTTCATAAAATATTCCTCCTATGTTAAGGGCTTTGCCCTTAAAACCCACAAGGGACTCCGTCCCTTGACCCTGCAAGCCTTTGAAAAGGCTTGAGCGAAACTTTTAATTTTAAAAATTCAGACGCGAATAACAAGCTACAATTTAACAAAAAAGTAGAACGCGTCTTGACAGCGGAGGCACTCCGCCTTGAACGAAACTTCTAATTTTAAAAATTCAGACGCGAATAACAAGCTACAATTTAACAAAAAAGTAGAACGCGTCTTGACAGCGGAGGCACTCCGCCTTGAACGAAACTTCTAATTTTAAAAATTCAGACGCGAATAACAAGCTACAATTTAACAAAAAAGTAGAACGCGTCTTGACAGCGGAGGCACTCCGCCTTGAACGAAACTTCTAATTTTAAAAATTCAGACGCGAATAACAAGCTACAATTTAACAAAAAAGTAAAACGCGTCTTGACAGCGGAGGCACTCCGCATTGAGCAAAACTTTTAATTTTAAAAATTCAGACGCGAATAATAAACTACAATTTAACAAAAAAGTAGAACGCGTCTTGACAGCGGAGGCACTCCGCATTGAGCAAAACTTTTAGCTTTCAACTTTGCTATGGGTTAGTACCCACAAATAATTTTATCACTATTTGTTTTATTAAACAACCTCGTTCATAATTTATTCACAATTTATTTCCTAATATATGGTATAATATAAAATAATCGACATAGAAAGGCAGGCGTAGTATGCTTAGGAATGAACCATTGCTCAACGCATTGCTCATCAATCTGCTTCTTGGAACTATCTGGCACTACGCCACATTCTTCCTTTGCATAAGTATTAAGATTGAGCATTTCGACTCGAAACGAGCAAGGTATCAACCACGAAAATGGGAGAAAAATGGTAAGTGGTATGCAGACCACCTCAAAATTAACAAGTGGAAGGATTTCTTGCCACAGCATATTGGCAAAGACGGTTTCTCGAAAGACCATCTTGATGATGTTTCGATAGAATATCTTGATGAATTTATTTTAGAAACCTGTCGTGGAGAATGGAATCACATTGCGAACTGTTGCTTTGCAGTTGTTCTTTTTATTATAAATCCTTTTTGGACAGCTTTTATATTGACAATACTTCTGTTTCTTGGAAACTTACCCTTTGCTATAATTCAACGCTATAATCGTTTCAGACTTGTAAAATTAAAAAATACACTTATCAAAAAGGCAGAACGAGCTAAAAAGCTTGAGGCTCGTAAAAAGTCTAAGACAAAGGAACAGGTTTCTATACAGGATTCTGATGGAGAGGCTGTTTCGGGATAGAAAGGATAATTATGGATTGGTTTTTTGCGGAAAGCGTAGATGGCGAACATCTCATAACAGGCGAGGACGCTATTCATATTACAAAATCACTTCGTAAATCAGTTGGAGAGGCTGTAACACTTTGCGATAGTTCGGGCGTTGAACATAATTGTCTTATTGACAGAATAAATGATGAGGGCGTTTTTGTACACGAAATTTCTAAAACTGAATGTCAGAATGAGCCTTCTGTTGAAGTGACACTATTTGCGGCACTTACTAAAGGTGATAAGCTTGAAACCGTTATTCAGAAATCTGTTGAGCTTGGTATAAGTCATATTATACCGGTTCTTACAAGCAGATGCGTTTCAAGACCTGATGCAAAATCGGCAGCCAAAAAACAGGCTCGTTATCAGAAGATATCACTTCAAGCGGCAATGCAGTCACGCAGAGCGATTATTCCAGATGTTAGCGAAATAATTACTCTCGAAAAAGCCTCAAAAATGCTTTCTGATTTTGATGTAGCGATATTCTTTTTTGAGGGTGGGGGAAAAAGCCTTAAAGAGATACTCTCATCACCCGCAAAGAAAATAGCGATTTTTACTGGCCCTGAGGGTGGATTTGAAGAGCGTGAGGTTGAGCTTCTTGCAGAAAATGGTGCGTTAGTCGCAACTCTTGGAAAAAGGATTCTTCGTGCAGAAACTGCACCAATAGTGGCTCTTGCGGCTATAATGTTTGAAACAGGCAATCTTGAATGACAAATATTGACAAAAGTCTAAATCATATTAAGCTTTTGAAGCTATTGCTTCAAGAGCTTTTTTGTTATTTATGGTGATTTTTCCGTAGCCTGTTGAAAGCAGGCCCTGCCTTGAAAATTCGTTTATGATTCGGCTTGCTGTTACTCTTGATACTGCAACAGCAGTCCCGATTTCTTCTTGCGTGGCAAAGACATAGCGGTTATCACCACGCTCCTCGGCAGATTCAAGCAAGAAATTTGCTATACGGCTTTCGGCGTCACGAAAGGTGATGCTATCTACTTGTAAGGATAACATTCTTATAGTCATTGCTTGAAGCTTTAAAAGCTCTAAGGCGATTTCTGGGTGTGTTCGGAAAGCGTTTTCGAGTATCTGTCTTGTTATTACAACAATTTCTGTTTTTTGCATAGCACTTGCACTCGATACCCTTGGCATACCGTCAAAGAATGCCGCCTCGCCTAAGATTGCTCCACGAGATATTATTGAGAGTGTTTTTTCCATACCGTTTTCGGAGGTCATATAAACTCTTACTTTACCACGCTTTAGATAAAAAAATGATTCTGCCTTTTCACCTTGAGAATATATTTCTTCTCCCTTTTCAAGCTTTTTGACAAAGTTTATGCTTTCAAAAAGCTCTGTAAGGCTTTTTGGAAGTCCGTATGAATAGGTTTCTATATAATGATTCATTTTTTCCATTTGAAAAATCAAACCTTTCCTTTTTTTATAATTCGGTGGTGGATTATGTTTTCTACTTAATTTAGATTAGGAGAAAATTGTGTGCTTGAATTGTAACATACTTTACATTCTTTTTCAAATTTATATGCGATAATTATATTACCTAATATAACTAAGGAGGTCATAAAAATGGGAATGACAATGTCACAAAAAGTCCTTGCCGCTCACGCAGGACTTAAAGAAGTTAAGGCGGGACAGCTTATCGAGGCAAAGCTCGACCTCGTTCTTGGAAACGATATAACTTCTCCTGTTGCAATCAATGTATTTGAGGGCTGTCAGGCTAATAGTGTTTTTGATAACACAAAGGTAGCTATGGTAATGGACCATTTCACACCAAATAAGGATATTAAGGCTGCTGCACAATGTCAACAGGTTCGCCAGTTTGCTGATAAATATGACATCAAGAATTACTTCGATGTCGGCGAAATGGGAATTGAACACGCTCTTCTCCCTGAAAAAGGTCTTGTAGGCCCTGGTAGCCTTGTAATCGGTGCAGACTCGCACACTTGTACATATGGTGCTTTAGGTGCTTTCTCAACAGGTGTAGGTTCAACAGATATGGCTGCTGGTATGATTAGTGGTAAGACTTGGTTCAAAGTTCCTGCTGCTATTAAGTTTAATCTTGTCGGTGAGCTGCCAAAGTGGGTAAGCGGTAAAGATGTTATTTTACACATTATCGGCGAAATCGGTGTTGATGGTGCTTTGTATAAGTCTATGGAATTTACTGGTGAGGGTGTTAAGAGCCTTTCTATGGACGACAGACTTTGTATAGCTAATATGGCTATTGAAGCTGGTGCAAAGAACGGAATTTTCCCAGTTGATGATATTACCCGTGAATATATCAAGGATAGATTTCAGGGTGAGCCTGTTGAGTTTTCAGCAGATGATGACGCTGTTTATGATGAAGAATATACAATCGACCTTTCAAAGCTTCGTCCAACAGTTGCGTTTCCACACCTTCCTGAGAATACAAGAACTGTTGATGAAATCGGCGATACAGAGGTTAAGATTGACCAAGCTGTTATCGGTTCTTGCACAAATGGACGAATCTCTGACCTTCGTGCTGCCGCTGAGGTACTCAAGGGCAAGCATATTGCAAAGGGAGTTCGTTGCATAGTTATCCCAGGAACACAGAATATCTGGCTTCAGGCTATGCATGAGGGCTTATTTGATATATTCATTCAGGCTGGAGCAGTAGTTTCTACACCAACCTGTGGTCCTTGTCTTGGCGGACATATGGGTATACTTGCTAAGGGTGAAAAGGCTGTTTCAACAACAAACAGAAACTTTGTCGGAAGAATGGGACACATTGAATCCGAGATTTATCTTGCAAGCCCTGCTGTTGCAGCTGCAAGTGCAGTTACAGGCTATATTACATCACCTGAAAAGCTCTGAGGAAAGGATTGAATATAAATGAAAGCACACGGAATAGTACACAAGTATGGAGATAATGTGGATACAGATGTTATCATTCCTGCAAGATATTTGAATACAGCCTCTCATAAAGAGCTTGCGGCTCACTGTATGGAGGATATTGATGCAGATTTCGTAAAGAATGTAAAGGAAGGCGATATTATTGTTGCCGAGAAGAACTTTGGTTGTGGCTCATCAAGAGAACACGCTCCAATAGCTATTAAGGCTTCTGGCATTTCTTGCGTTATTGCTTCAACTTTTGCAAGAATTTTCTATCGTAATTCTATCAATATCGGACTTCCAATTCTCGAATGTGATGAGGCAGCTCACGAGATTAAAAACGGCGATGAAATTGATATTGATTTCGATACAGGCGTTATCACAAATGTTACAACAGGTAAGACCTATCAAGCAGAGCCATTCCCTGAGTTTATTCAGAATATCATCAAGGACGGCGGACTTATCAATCATGTTACTAAGAAGTAATATATAGTCTTTAATAAAAAACCGAGACTTTTATAGCCTCGGTTTTTATGTTTATGTTAAGTTTTATTTTCAGGTGTTTGAACAAGCTTTAAATTTTCAAATTTCGCTTCGTAATAATAGCTTTTCACAGTATTACGCATAATTGGACGCTTTAATGGTGCATTGCATCGGGTACAGTGCCAAAAAAATCTACACCTTAAAAATTAAAAATCATAAATTAGTATAAATTAGTATAATAAAGAAAATATGAGAAAATGGGAGTTATATATATTCAGAATTAAAAAAATCAAAAAAAGCCTTGACTTCGCTTTTTGTCTGTGATATTATCTATCTTGTGACTTGAGAAGGATACTATTCAGTGTCCTCGAGAATATGCAAAATGTTTATGAAAACAGGAGGAAACGCTAATGTCAACTTATATGGCTAAGCCCGCTGAGATTGAACGCAAGTGGTACATCATTGATGCTGCTGGTAAGCCACTCGGACGCGTTGCTGTTCAGGCTGCTGACCTTCTTCGCGGTAAGCTTAAGACAACTTATACACCACATGTAGACTGTGGTGACCATGTTATCGTTATCAACTGCGATAAGGTTGTTCTCACAGGCAACAAGCTTCAGCAGAAGTATTATTATCGCCACACAGGCTATGTCGGCCACATGAAGGCTACTCGCTATGATACACTCATGGCTACTAAGCCAGAAAAGGCTGTTGAGCTTGCTATCTACGGTATGATTCCTAATAACACTATTGGCCGTGCTGCTATGACAAGACTTCGCCTTTATAATGGTGCAGACCATAAGCACGAGGCTCAAAAGCCTGAGATTTGGGATAAATAAGAAAGGAGGCAATATTTAAATGTACGATAAGACACCTTATTTTTACGGTACTGGTAGAAGAAAAAGCTCTGTTGCAAGAGTAAGACTTTATCAGGGTACAGGCAAAATCACAATTAACGACAGAGATATTGATGAATATTTCGGTCTTGAAACATTGAAGCTCATCGTTCGTCAGCCTCTCGTTCTTACAGAAACTGACGGCAAGTTCGATATCGTTTGCAGAGTTGCAGGCGGTGGCGTTTCTGGTCAGGCTGGTGCTATCCGTCACGGCGTAGCAAGAGCTCTTCTTCAATACGATAGTGAAGCACTTCGTCCAAAGCTTAAGAAGGCTGGCTTCCTCACTCGTGACCCAAGAATGAAAGAGCGTAAGAAATACGGTCTCAAGGCTGCTCGTAGAGCTCCACAGTTCTCAAAGAGATAATCAGAAGCTTGGAATATTATATTTCAGGATTTTATTTATCAACTTTGTTGAATTTATATTAGTCTTATTAAAGCTCTCTGCTTCGGCAGAGAGCTTTTTGCGTTTTAAATTTTATAAATAAAAAGCCTCCGAACCTAAGTTAAAACAGGTTCGGAGGTTTGCTTTATCTAAGAATAATTTTATATAAACTAATTATCTAAACTAAAATTATTCGCTATCAAGCTTTAAAACTGCCATAAATGCGTCTTGAGGAACTTCTACACTTCCAAGCTGACGCATACGCTTTTTACCTTCTTTTTGCTTTTCAAGAAGCTTTTTCTTTCGGGTAATATCACCACCATAGCATTTTGCAAGAACATCTTTACGCATTGCCTTAACAGTTTCTCTTGCAATAATCTTTCCACCAATACAAGCTTGAATTGGTACTTCAAAAAGCTGGCGTGGTATTTTCTCTTTTAGCTTTTCAGCCATTTTTCTTGCTCGACCATATGCCTTATCAGCGTGTATTATAAATGAAAGTGCGTCAACAACATCGCCATTAAGCATAATATCAAGCTTAACGAGCTGTGATTCAGAATAACCCTTTAATTCATAGTCAAACGAAGCATAGCCTCTTGTACGAGATTTAAGTGTATCGAAAAAGTCATAGATAATTTCTGCGAGTGGCAATTCATAGTGTATGTCAACTCTATCATCATCAAGATAGTTCATATCCTTAAATACACCACGCCTATCCTGACAAAGCTCCATAATATTTCCGACATACTCTGACGGAGCATAAATATGCGCATTTGCAATAGGTTCTTCTGCTTTTGCTATAAGTGATGGGTCTGGGTAGTTTGTAGGGTTGTCTATCATATGAACAGTGCCATCATTCATTGTTATTCTATAAATAACGCTTGGTGCTGTTGTGACAAGGTCGAGATTATATTCACGCTCTAAACGCTCTTGAATGATTTCCATATGAAGAAGTCCAAGGAAACCACAACGAAAACCAAAGCCCAAAGCAACAGATGTTTCAGGCTCAAATGAGAGTGCCGCATCATTAAGCTCAAGCTTTTCAAGAGCATCACGAAGGTCGCCATATTTTGCGCCATCAGCTGGATAAATACCGCAGAAAACCATTGGCTGAACTGCTCTATATCCTGGAAGAGCTTCCTTTGCAGGATTTTCTTTAGTTGTAACAGTATCACCAACACGAGCCTCACTTACAGTTTTAATTGATGCTGCAATATATCCAACCTCGCCCGCATAAAGTGTTCCAGCAGGTTCAAGGCTTGTGGCTCTCATAAATCCACATTCAACAACAGTAAATTCTGAGCCTGTACTCATCATTTTTATTGTATCTCCAACCTTAACTTGACCTTCCATAAGTCTGACATATATAATAACGCCCTTATAGCTGTCATAGTATGAATCGAAAATCAAGGCTTTAAGTGGAGCATCATTATCACCTGATGGAGCAGGAATATCTGAAACTATTCTCTCCATAACTTCATGAATATTTATACCAGCCTTTGCTGAAACCCTTGGAGCATCTTCTGCTGGAATACCAATAACATCTTCAATTTCTTTACATACTCTGTCTGGGTCTGCACTTGGCAGGTCTATTTTATTTATAACTGGTACAATTTCAAGCCCTGCATCAACTGCAAGATAAGTATTTGCAAGAGTTTGAGCTTCTATGCCTTGTGATGCGTCAACAACAAGAACCGCTCCCTCACAAGCTGCCAATGAGCGTGAAACCTCATAGTTGAAGTCAACATGGCCTGGAGTATCAATCAAATTGAAAATATATTCTTCACCATCATCAGCTTTATAAAGAAGTGTTACAGCACGAGCCTTGATAGTAATTCCTCTCTCACGCTCAAGCTCCATATTATCGAGGAGCTGGTCTTCCATATCACGAATTGCAACAGACTGAGTCTGCTCAAGTATTCTATCGGCAAGTGTACTTTTTCCGTGGTCTATATGTGCTATTATACTAAAATTACGAATTTTGCTTCTGTCGAAAGCCATTTATATAACATTCCTTTCGTAAGGATTTTATGCTTAGTAAGCTATACATTTTTATTATAACACGCAAATGCCTATGATGTAAAGAATTGCATATTATAATTTGGTTTATAAACTATAAAATAGAAATATAATAGCTTTCTTTTGTGATTTATTACAAATTTCTCACTTTTTCACTTGAAATATATGCGTATTATGGTAAAATAAGAGCAACAGCTCTATACCTAAAATTTCAGAAGGGAATGAACGTTTTGAACGATTTTACTTATCAGAATAAAACTAAAATAGTGTTTGGGAAAAATTCGGAAAATCAACTTCCGCAACTTATAAAGAAATATGGCTCTAAAATTCTGCTTGTTTATGGTGGAGAAAGCATAAAGGAAATCGGACTTTATGATAAAGTCACAGCTATGCTCAATGAAAACCAGATTGAATATTTCGAGCTTTCTGGAATAGTACCAAATCCAAGACTTAGAAAGGTCTATGAAGGAATAGATATTTGCCGACAGCAAAATATTGAATTTATACTTGCTGTTGGTGGTGGCAGTGTAATTGATACTGCAAAAGCTGTTGCTCTTGGATTTTCATATGAAGGTGATGTCTGGGATTTCTTTGAAAACAGAAATGAGCCTGAAGCTTGCCTCCCTGTTGGTGTGGTGCTTACTATACCTGCTGCAGGAAGTGAATCAAGTGAAAATCTTGTTATAACTAAAGAAGATGGACTTCTGAAGCGTGGCTATGGCAGTGAAAAGCTTCGTCCGCAGTTTGCAATTATGAATCCTGAAACAACTTATTCTCTACCATTCTATCAAACAGCTTGTGGAATATCAGATATGCTTGCACATATAATGGAACGCTATTTCACAAAGACAGAGCATGTTGATGTAAGCGACAGACTTTGTGAAGGTCTTATGCGAGCAATAATATCTAATGCAAAGCTTGTAAAACAAGACCCAGAGAATTATGACGCAAGAGCCGAAATAATGTGGGCGGGAACTCTCGCACACAGTGGCTTAATTGGTATGGGCAGAGAGGAAGACTGGGGTTCTCACGCAATAGAGCATGAACTTTCTGCAATTTATGATATTGCACACGGTGCCGGACTTTCAATAATATTTCCAGCGTGGATGAAGCATGTATATAGAGAAAATGAAGAACGCTTTGTTCAATTTGCACAGAGAGTTATGAATGTTGAATTGCCTAATTCAATGGTTTATGAAACTATAATGGAGGGCATTTCCCGACTTGAGTGCTTCTATACATCTCTTGGACTTCCGACAAGACTTTCAGCAGTCGGAATAGATAGTTCACACCTTGAAGAAATGGCTAAAAAAGCTAATTCGTGCGGAAACTTCAAGAAGCTTGATGCAAGCGATATTTATAAGATTTACAAATTAGCACTTGATTAAGGAATGATTAAAGATGAAAAAAATTTGTGTATTTGATTTGGACGGAACTCTCGTAAACTCACTCTATGACCTCGCTGACGCTATGAACTATGCTCTTGTAAAAAATGGCTTTGAGCCACACGAAAGAGAAAAATATCGTTTTATGGTTGGCAACGGTATTTCAAGCTTGGCAGACAGAGCAATGGTTATTCCAAAGGGAATGGCAACTGATGAGCAGAAAAAGCAGGTTCTTGCAGATTTCAACGAATACTATACAGAACACAGCCTTGATAAAACTGTACCATATGACGGTATAACGGAGTTGCTCACAAAGTTAGACGAGCTTTCAATCAAATATGCGATTATGTCAAATAAGCCTGATAAATTCACAAAATCTATTGCCGCAAAGCTTTTCCCTGATAATAAATTTGCGGCGGCTTGGGGACAGCGACCTGATTTTGAGCGAAAGCCTTGTCCTGACGCATTGCTTGCAATGCTTGCAGAGCTTGGTTTTGATAAGAGCGATTGCTTATATATAGGCGATAGCAATGTTGATGTCCAAACTGCGAAAAATGCCGAAATAGATTTCTGCGGTGTAAATTGGGGCTTCCGTCCCGAAAGTGAGCTTATCGCAGAGGGTGCAGAGTTTATCGCAAAGACTGCCGATGATATTCTTGCAAGACTGTAGATTACAAAATTAGCCTGTTCAAGATAAGTAAATCGGTATCTGTGGAGGCAAAAATGATAAATAGAGATAATCCATCGTTAGAATATATAAAAAGCAAAGCGAACGAAATTCCTAAATTCAAAAAAACTATTGGCATTATTGAAAAAGAGTTAGAAAATAAGAATACGATATTGGCTATTGGAAACGCAGGAGCTTTGCCGGATGAAACTTACATAATTATTCGGTTTAGCCATAAAGCAAGTGAGCAATATGATGAATTAAAAGATTTTGGAACAAAATATAAGTGCATTACATTTTGCGATAATAATGGAGCAACATCGATTTGGTTTCCAAAACAATAAATATACAAATTTTTTTGGGGAATAGCTTTACAACTTCCAGTTTATAATTACATAGAATCTACTAAAGGAGAACTATCAACAATATGGATATAACAAACGAAAAAATTGATAATGGCAAAGAATATGGGTGTTAAATTATATACAGATTTTAATTTTAGAGATGTTTAAGTAAACAAAGAGGTAAAAAATATTATGAAAACCATAGCCGAATTAGAAAAATATTTAGAAGAAGAATGCTACTCCTTTTATGCAATAACTATTGGAAAACATATGGCACCTGAAGGGTTTGTTATAAAGCAAGATGGACAAGAATATATATATGGCTATTCCGAGAGAGGTTTTCTTCGTACGATTAAGGCTTCTGAATCAGAAGAAGAACTTGTTAATTATGCACTAAAAGACTTAGCAAGTTACAAGTGGAATAGAGCACATTTAGTTGCACGAATGTGGTCAGAATATGATGCTGCTGAAGCTGAAAGAGAATTAAGTAGAATGCATATTGCTTTTGAAAGAAATGATGTTCATAATTGTGATATGGAACATCGAAGGTTATGTAGAATATTTGTTTTCGGAAGAGATATTTTGAGACTTTCAGATTTTAAAAGAAAATATATTCAGGATCCATAACATATAATATCTATCGTATTATATCAGAAAATAAATCCGTTTTTCTTTGTAGAAAAATCTTTCAAACCCAAAAACTTCATGAAAGGAGATTTATCAACAATATGGATATAACAAACGAAAAAATTGATGATGGCAAAGCCTTTGACTGGGGTAGAGTTTCCGCTGAATATGTGAAATATAGGGATATTTACCCTAAGGAATTTTATGATAAAATTATAAGCTTAGGCTTATGTACAAAAGGACAAAAGGTTCTTGATGTAGGCACTGGAACAGGAGTTCTGCCAAGACATTTATATGAATATGGTGCAGATTTTGTTGGTGCGGATATTTCAGAAAATCAGATAGAAGCCGCAAAAGTTCTCGCAAAAGAAAACAAACAAAACATTCAGTTTATTGTTTCACCTGCAGAAGATATTGATTTTCCACAGGATAGCTTTGATGTTATTACAGCGTGTCAGTGCTTTTTCTATTTTAATTATGAAACTGTCATACCGAATTTTGCAAGAATGTTGAAAAAGGGTGGCAAGCTGGCAGTTTTATATATGGAGTGGCTTCCGTTTGAGGATAAAATCGCAAAAGCAAGTGAAGACCTTGTTTTGAAATACAATCCAAAATGGAATGGTGCAGGCGAAACCAAACACCCAATAATTCTGCCTGAATTTGTGGATAAATATTTTGATACAATACATAGTGAAGAATTTGACCTTGATGTTCCGTTTACGAGAGAGAGCTGGAACGGGAGAATGAAAGCGTGTCGTGGAACAGGTGCGTCGCTCTCCGAAGAGGAACTTGTAAAATGGGAGAATGAGCATAAAAAGCTCCTTGAGGAAATCGCAGACGAATCCTTTACAATTAAGCATTATGCCGCAATAAAGGTATTGCAGGTTAAGAAGTAAAAACTATTTAAAGGATTTTATTTATGGACTTACCTAAAAGAAAAAATATAAGATTGAATGATTATAATTATTCGTCTAATGGAGCTTATTTCATTACTATTTGTACTAAAAATAAAGAAAATTTGCTGTGGAAAAATGTAGGGGCGAACTGTGTTCGCCCGCTTGACCAACTACCATTATCAAAAATTGGGATAGTAATAGAAAATGAAATATATAAACTAAATACTGTATATGAAAATATAAAAGTTGATAAGTATCAAATTATGCCTAACCATATTCATCTTATTATATTTATATATGAAGATTCTAACGGGCGAACACAGTTCGCCCCTACTATTTCAAGAATTATTAAACAGTTTAAAGGCTCTATAACAAAACAAATTGGATTTTCAATATGGCAAAAATCCTTTTATGACCGCGTTATACGAAATGAAAAGGAATATCAATCAGTTTGGAATTATATTCATAATAATCCATTAAAGTATTTGGAGGTATAGCCTTGCAGAAACGAAACTATCAAAAAGAGCTTGATTCTGTAATTGACAATATAATAAAAAAAGGTATTCGACCAAAGCTGTTGTTGCATTCGTGTTGTGCTCCATGCAGCAGCTATGTTCTTGAATACCTTAATCAATATTTTGATATTACATTGTATTATTATAATCCAAATATATCGCCCAAAAGCGAATATGATTTCAGAATAAGCGAATTACATAGGCTTGTTTCTGAAATGGGCATAAGCGTTAAAATAATTGACGGCGATTACGAACCTGAAGCCTTTGAAGAAATTGCAAAGGGACTTGAAAACGAACCCGAACGAGGTGCAAGGTGTATGAAATGCTACCATTTGCGTCTTGAAAGCTCTGCAAAAATAGCAAAAGAACAAAACTTTGATTATTTCACAACTACGCTTTCAATAAGTCCTATGAAAAACGCTGAAGCTCTTAATTCTATTGGCTCGGCTCTTGCGGATAAATATGGAGTTCCGTATCTTTTCTCAGACTTCAAAAAGAGAGAGGGCTATAAACGCTCAATAGAGCTTTCAAAGCGATATAATCTTTATCGCCAGAATTATTGCGGGTGCAGATTTTCAAAAGCTCAAGCTGAAAATCAGAATAAGTTAAATAAGTAAATTGCACTATCACGAATAAAGCCATATGGCAGACTATCAGCAATGCTATAAAGCGAAATGGAATCCTTTATTATGAGATATACACCAATAGCTGTAAGAATTAAAAATACCAAAAAGAAAATTACAGCAAGTATTCTTATTGTTTTCATTTTGCTTTACCTCCATATTTGATTCTATTTCTGATAAATCTAAAATATTTTCCGATAAGCGTTATTCCGTCATATATAGAAAGAATTGCTATAAATATTCCGAAAACTGCCAGAAAAACTCCTGCCACAGCAATAAAGAAAAATCCTATGCTCAATGAATTAAGGATAAAGCTTGAAAATACCATAACCATACCAGCTATGCAAAAAGCTATTCCCAAAGCGAAAAAAGCAAGCATAATCGCAATCATAGTAGGTATAATAATAATTGAAAGAGTTCCCCAGATAGCAGCCTCCCATGAATGGGCAGTGCTGCTATTTTTATTGCTGGCCTGTTCAATATTATAATGGTCGTGATAACCCCTATCTGATTGATATATATTTATAAAATATTCTGCGGCATCTTCAGGACTTCCTAAATCATATATAATCTCCTGTTCAGTTTTACCGTTTTTCATCTCTTGCGAAAATTGAAGTTCATAATCATTCATAATCTTATTTCTGTTTTCTTTAGAAAGAGGTTTTAATGCTTTATACAGTCTTTGCATATATTCCTGCTTTGTCAATAATATCACTATCCCATCCTTAAAATTCAAAGAAAATATACTGCAAAAAAATTCTTTTGTCAAGCTTGATATTTGAGTAAATAATCGAAAAAATTATAGATTTCAACAAAAAATTTTTAAAAAATGTTGACAATGTTAAAATTACAGAAAGTTTAATAAAATCCAGTAAAAATGCGTGGTGGAAAAGTTTTCAAACATAGAAATTCGCATTATTTCAAGGCTTTTCAAGAAAGTTATTCACACTTTCAACAGAGTTTTCAACATTTATGGGGGAAAACTCTGATTACAAATAGTATAATTACCTAAAAGAATTAAAAAATTGAATAATTTTCTTAAAAATAGACAATTATATAGTAGCTAAAATAACAAAAATTCGGGAGGCTGTTTTTATGATTAAGGGTATAAATAGAAGCATAATTGAGGTACTTGATACAGGCAGTGTTTATTACGAAAGAGCCTTGCTCGTGATAAAACCAGAATATGCCTCAGCTCAAAGGGAATTGCTTGAACAGGAGGCAAAAAAGCTTCTCGAAAATATGGGCGAGCCATCATCGCTTAAACGCAGTAAAAAACGCTTTAAAAATATTGTCACTTTTTGTATAGCTGCTGCCATAGGTGCAATTTTTACTGCTTTGTGTTTTTTGATTTAATCATATTTTATGTATAATACAATATAATTAAAATAGGATAGTATAATAGCCATGATTTGTTAAAAAACAGATTAAAAATAATATTTCCGCTTTATTTCATATAATATAATTTTTAGTGAATCAGAGGGCTTATGTATAACAAGAAACTTGCATTTATGGAATTTATCGGCTCAGCATTCGTTTTTTCATTTGGAATGTTAGTAAAATATGCTTTTATACTATCAGAGGGTGATGTATGGAGCTTTTTCATATCAAGTGTTAATAACAGTGCTTGGGAACAGCTAAAGCCTTTCACCTTTCCATTTTTTATATGGAGTGTAATAGAGCTTTCAATATTGCGGCTTCCTGTTGTACGGTTTGTACCGTCTAAGGTTGCTGCATTTTACATATATTGGGCGGCAGGGCTTTTCTATATGGCTGTATATAATTCGTTTTTTGAAGGCTTATGGAGAATATTACTTTTTGTAGGATTATTTATAATCATTTTAGTATCGCATTATATTTCATATAAGATAATTACCAAGGCAAAAATTATAAGTAGCTTTTTTATACCCTCACTTGTGGCATTAGTCTTATTTATGGCTATGTTTATATTCTTTACGCCACACGCACCTCACGGAGCATTATTTTATGATGCAATCAATGGTGGCTATGGTCTTTTATAATCAGTTTCTCCATCTTCTTGAAAAATCCAAGTAATTGTTGTATACTTAATAAAGTAGCATAAGCTGGGAGGAAAGTATAATGGATTTATTTGAAAAGACACTCGAAAGCAAAGAAATATTTGATGGTAAGGTTATTCATGTCACCTTAGATAAGGTTGAGCTTCAAGATGGAAAAACTTCTTTTCGTGAGATTGTCGGACACCCAGGAGGAGTTTGTGTTGCTGCTCTCACTGAAAACGATGAGCTACTTTTTGTAAAACAATTCAGATACCCATATAAAGAGGTGACAATCGAACTTCCTGCTGGCAAACTCGAAAAAGGTCAGAATCCGCTTGAAAACGGAAAGCGTGAGCTTTTAGAGGAAACTGGTGCTATCGGAAGTGGATATATAAGCTTAGGAAAGCTATACCCAAGCCCAGGCTATTGCGGAGAAATTATTCATATGTATTTTTGTAGAATAGACCATTTTGAGACTCAAAAGCTTGATGAAGGCGAATTTCTTAATGTTATGAAGATTCCACTCAAAAGAGCTGTCGAAATGGTTCTCAATAATGAACTTCCTGATGCTAAAACACAAACCGCAGTTTTAAAAACGGCTATGATGATTGATAGATTAAAAGGACACCCAGAGTTATAATAAGAGGTAGATTAAATTGATTAATCCTATTGTAGTAATTATCCTATCAGCATATATACTAAGCTTTCTCGTTCTGAGAATAGTTGTAAAGCCGAAAAAACCTATATTCACAGGAGCATTACTCGCAATGCTTATCTTATTTGTAATAGTAACAAGTATGATAGATACTTCTATCTATGGCTCGGAACTTATGAGTGATTTTGAGAAAAGTATGGTTTCTTTTGTGACCTCTACAAGAATCCAAGATACTGTCAAGCTTGAAAGTTCATTCAGAATTTTTGCGTGGATAGATATAGGATTATTTGCTGTAACTATAATTTCTATGTATGTCGAACTCAGAGCAATTCTTATTTCAGTTTATTCTGAACGAGGAAAAGCTAAAAACCAAGAAATAGAAAATTTAACCGAACAGACAAATAAGTCTATGAAAGGAATTTAAAATATGAACAATATAGGAATTTATGTTCATATTCCCTTTTGTGCCTCTAAATGTAAATATTGCGATTTTTTTTCTAAAAGTGGCAATGATGATGAAATAAATCGCTATGTATCCGCTGTAAACGAAAGACTTGCCAAGTATGGCAAAGAACTTAATCGTACAGCGGATACTCTTTATATTGGCGGAGGTACTCCGGGAATTATTGGTGCAGACAGGCTCTCATCAATCGCAAAAACGGCTAAGTTTGCATTTATGATTGATGATAATGCAGAAATTACTGCTGAGCTTAATCCTGCCTCGGCTGATGAAAGCTTTGATTTTTCAAAGCTTAGACAAGCTGGTTTCAATAGGCTTTCAATAGGTATGCAATCCGCTAATAACAATGAGCTTAAAAGGCTGGGCAGACTTCACACCGCAGAAGATGTCAAAACAACAGTTTTAAGTGCAAGAAAAGCTGGCTTTAAAAATATTTCACTCGACCTTATGCTCTGTATTCCGGAGCAAACAAAAGAAAGTCTGGCACATTCTATTGAATATTGTGCCGAACTTGGTGTTGAACATATTTCAGCTTATATACTAAAAATTGAAGAGGGTACACCTTTCTATAAAGAAAAAGATGCACTTACTCTTGATGAAGATACACAAGCAGAATTGTATCTTTTTGCTTGTGAAAAACTTGAACAGCTTGGCTATCACCAGTATGAAATATCCAATTTTTCAAAAAATGGTATGGAGAGCAAGCATAATCTTAAATACTGGGATTGTGACGAATATCTTGGTGTAGGCTGTGCGGCACATTCTTTTATAAATGGAAAACGCTTTTATACAGAACGCTCTTTTGATGAATTTTATAAGGGAATAACCTATCAAGATGGCGAAGGCGGTTCTATCGAAGAATATATTATGCTAAGACTTAGACTTGCAAAGGGGCTTACTCAAAAAGATTTTAAGCGACGCTTTGGTATAAAAATTCCTGAAAATTATATTAAAAACGCAAAGAAATTTGCCAAGACAAATCTTCTTATATATGATGACAACGGAATTAAATTTACACGAGATGGTTTCCTCATATCTAATACATTAATCCTCGAAATATTATCTGGAATCGGTTGAAATGTTGTAAAATTTAATATATAATTACAATATATTGGAAAAAATTGTGATGTTGTTACTAAACTGTGGTGGAAATTGTTATGACAAAAAGGAATTTAAAGTTAATTTTCGAGGAAATTGCATTTGAGTATGGCTTTAAAAAACATAGATATATGTATATAAAAGAATATGACAAATTTTTATTAAAAATAAGCTTACAAAATATTTTAGAAAGTAATGAATATCGCTTTAATTGCTATTTTTTGATTAAAGCTATGAATACAAAAATTTCCCTCGATAGCTTTCTTACAGCTGATATAACTGGTCATGAAAAATTTATTACAGATAATGGAGAGCTTGAAATTATCAAGCTACAAGATTATACCGAAGAAGAATTATCTAAGATTATAAGAAATTCTATAGATAAGCTTATGCAAATTATAGAAACAGGTGGCATAACTGGTTATCTTAAAGCAAAACCTGAAATTATTTCTACTATTCCCATGCGCTCAAAAGAATATCTTGAAAGAGAAAAAGTAATTGAAAGACAAATATCTTAAAAACCAAAAACTCTGCTCAATATTTCGTGAGCAGAGTTTTTTTATTTAGCAAAATAATTTAAAGTTAATCTAAAAAAATCAAGTTCAAAGTTATATTCAGTATTTATTTTTCAGAGAACTATCTGTGAGAGTTCTCTACGCTTTGTAAAGCATAGAGTATTTCGCCGCCTGCGGACGGCGACAAGGGCGTTGACCTTGACCCATAAGCCCTTTCAAAGGCTTGAGCGAAAGCTTTAATTTATTCATAAATTCCATTTCCCCAAAATGTCTTAGTCATAATCAGTGCGTCCTCTGTTGGATTTCTGTAGAATCGTTTCCGTAAGCCTATTTCTTCAAAGCCTAATGATTTATAAAGAGAAATTGCATTGTAATTTGAGGGACGAACCTCAAGAGAAATAAACTCCAAATCGCATTTTTCCGCAATCGAAAACAATCTCTCAAACAGCATTTTAGCTATACCCATTCGTCTGAATTTCGGGAAAACAGCTATATTTGTTATATATGATTGCCCAGCAGTTATTATCAACCCGACATAGCCCGAAACCTCTCCGTCCGTTTCAGCAACGAAAAAAAACGCACTATCATTTTCAAGCTCATCTGCAAGAGCCTGTCTTGACCATGGCTGTGAAAAGCAAATTTTTTCAAGCTCTGCAAGCGAATCCAAATGTTCCTCACCCATAGGGAAAATCTCTGTTTTCATACTTTACATATCCTTAATCTTTTTATATAGCTTTTCGCAGGACTGTTGAATCTCATCTCTGCATTTTCGATAAACTTCAACACTCCCCCCAAATGGGTCACTGATTCCCATAATATAAATCCTTTCCTTGGGAACTCCTGCCGAAACAAGCGTCATGGCGTGATTTTCTGTCATAACCGCAAAGACATCATATTCGTTCACATCATCACGGCATATAGCTTTAGACCTATGCCCGCTTATATCAACTCCGATTTCCTTGCAGACGATAACTGCATTCTCGCTGACAGCGTCACCGTCGCAAAAGCTCATTCCAGCACTTGAACAGCTTATGCTTTCATCTCCCTGGGTCAGCTTTTTAAAGATTCCCTCAGCCATAGGACTTCTGCAAGTGTTGCCTGTACAAACAAAAAGTATTTTCATAAAATTCAGCACTCCTTTCCAATAAAGAATCTTTCAAGATTATGCCTTAGCTTCATACCATGTTTTGCCCTTGCCTGCTTCTGCAATAAGAGGAACATTCAGCTTAACTGCATTTTCCATTTCCTCCTCAAGAATCCTGGCTGTTCTGTCGGCTTCATTTTCAGGAGCTTCTACTATAAGCTCATCGTGTACCTGTAAAATAAGCTTTGCCTGCATATTTTCAGCTTTAAGTCGGTTTCTTACTCTTATCATCGCAATCTTTATAATATCAGCCGATGTGCCTTGAATAGGCATATTTCTTGCAACTCTTTCTCCGAATGCACGAAGATTGAAGTTAGATGAAGTAAGTTCTGGCAAGTATCTTCTTCTGCCAAACATTGTAGTTACATAGCCGTCACGCTTAGCGTCCTCAACAGTTCGCTTCATATATTCGTCAACACCCGAATAATGTGCAAGATAATTCTTAATATAATTATCTGCTTCTTTTCTTGTTACACCAATATCCTTAGAGAGTGAAAACGCTCCTATGCCATAAACAATTCCAAAATTTACGGCTTTTGCACGGCTTCTCATTGTCTTAGTAACCATTTCTGGCGGTAAATTAAATACCTGTGATGCAGTTATAGAATGTATATCTTCATTATTTTTGAAAGCCTCTATCATAGCTTTATCATTCGCTATGTGTGCAAGAACTCTTAATTCAATCTGTGAATAGTCTGCGTCAACAAGTACACAACCGTCCTTCGCTATAAAGAATCTGCGTAATTCTCTGCCAAGCTCTGTTCTTACTGGAATATTCTGCAAATTAGGCTCTGTTGAACTGATTCTGCCCGTTCTTGTTTCGGTCTGATTAAAGCTGGAATGTATTCTTCCGTCCTCACCAATAACCTTTAAAAGTCCGTCACAATAGGTCGATTTTAACTTAGAATAGGTTCTATACTGCAAAATCAAGGCAACTGCTGGGTGTTCATATTTCAGACTTTCGAGAACCTCTGCACTTGTTGAATATCCGCTCTTTGTCTTTTTTCCATGTGGAAGTGCTAACTTCTCGAAAAGTGCCGAACCGAGCTGTTTTGGAGAATTTATATTAAATTCATAGCCCACTGTATCATAAATTTCCTTAGTAATCTCATCAAGCCTTGCACTGATTTCTTTATTGTATTCCATAATGCCATTTCTGTCTGCCATAAAACCGCAGTTTTCCATATCAGCAAGAACAATAGCAAGTGGAATTTCAATTTCATTAAGAAGCTTTGTTTGCTCCTTTTCCTCAATTAATTTTATAAGAGCTTCTGATAATGCTGAAATCTCTGCACTTTCTTTTGCAAGCTCCGGTGCATTTTCAGCAAGTTCAAACTTAGGTGGATTGTATTCCTGCATAAGTCTTTCGATTGAATAATCAGGCGAATTTGGATTAAGCAAATATGACGCAAGAATCGTATCACAAACTATTCCAACAGGCTCAATATTATTTTTCAACAGAATAGCTACAATAGGCTTTATATCATGAAGTTGTTTTTTAATATCCTCATATTCAAAAATATTTTTGATGGCAGCAAGGAATTCAAAGCTTTCAAAAGAAAACAAATAAATATCATTTTCACATAAAACAGCCATTTCTGAAATTTGACTATCTTCAAGTCTGCAAGCTATTGAAACGGTTTTTCCCTTAAAACCTTCAATAGCTTTGCTATAATCAAAATCTACTATAACATTCAGCTTTTTGATTTTTTCAGCTTTAATTTCAATAGAAGGAATTTCTTCACCACTAAGTCCAAGCTTGTCTATAAGCTTAAAAAGCTCAAGGCTTGCCATAAGCCGAGCCGCTCCCGCTGAATCTCTTTTTGCTGGGATATAGCTATTTATATCCGTATCAATCGGAGCTTCTACGCATATAGTTCCAAGCATATGACTGAGATAAGCACTTTCCTTACCAGCAATAAGCTTTTTTCTGATATTGTCTTTAATATCAATAGTATCTATATTTTTATAAATATTATCTATATTTCCGAAGCGTTTAATAAGGTCGCCTGCACCCTTTTCTCCTATTCCGGCAACACCTGGAATATTATCCGAAGTATCACCCTGAATAGCCTTGACTTCGATAAGCTGCTTAGGCGTTACCCCGTATTTTTCCATAATTGCAGCTTCGTCATAGAGTGTAACCTCTGGCTTACCCATTTTTGTTGCGGCAATTCTTACACTTACTGTCGGTGAAACTAACTGCAAGCTATCTCTGTCACCCGTTGCAACAACACATTCATCACCGTTTTTGGTACAAGTATCAGCAAGAGTTCCGAGAATGTCATCAGCCTCATAGCCCTCACATTCAACAATCTTATATCCAAGAAGTGTTAATAGCTCTTTAAGTGGTCTCATCTGCGAGGCAAGCTCATTTGGCATACCCTTACGCTTTGCCTTATAGCCGTCATAAGCCTTATGTCTGAATGTCGGTGCTTTCATATCAAACGCAACAGCAACCGCATCAGGATTAGTTTCTGACAAAACCTTTTCAAAGGTAGTCATAAATCCAAAAATAGCGTTTGTATATTGTCCGTCCTTTGTGGTAAGAGGTCTTATTCCATAAAAAGCACGATTCAAAATGCTGTTTCCATCTATTACAAGCATTTTCATTATACATACCTCACATTTCTATATGAAAAATAACCACCTCTTGCAAAAAAGGTGGTTAGTCTTACAATTCTTTGTGTTTTTATTTTAACATACTGCACAATCACTGTCAACAAAGAGTTTTATTTTTTATCGACATACATTGACAGATTTTATTTATAATAGCATAAACCCAAAAGCTTTGTTAAATCCTTTTCAAAAGAATGTGATGGTTTTTATTAGTTCTTTAGATTGCTTGGATAAATATAATCAAGCGTACCAACATTTTTGCCATTCTTAAAATAAACTCTCGGAACACGCTTTCCAATAATACAGATAATCTCGTAATTTATGGTATTAGTCAAATTTGCAATTTCTTCTGCTGAAACACAGCAATCCCCATCTGTACCAATTACAGTTACTTCATCACCAGTAGAAACATTTTCAATATCTGTAATATCGAGCATAAGCTGGTCCATACAAACTCTGCCGATAATTGGTGCGTATTTTCCGTTTACTATCATTCTTGCATTATTTCCTAATGCTCTTGTATAACCGTCAGCATAGCCAATAGGAACAGTAGCAATCTTTGTCGGACGGCTTGTTGTAAATGTACCGCCATAGCTTACCTTTGCATCAGGCTCAACAGTTTTAATCTGTGCAATAACTGATTTAAGCTGCATTGCAGGGATAAGATTAAGCTTACCCTCAAGCTTTCCTGACGGAGCTAAGCCATAAAGTATAATTCCTGCACGAACCATATTTATATGCGTATCTGGATAATCAATAATAGCACCGCTGTTTGCACAATGTCTTAGAGGAAATTCAATTCCCCTTGCAGAAAGCTTTGCAATAGCATCATCAAAGCACTTGTATTGACAAAGTGTATCTTCTTTGCCTTCTTCAGCCTCATCTGATACAAAGAAATGTGTGAAAATTCCTTCAAAATTAAGGGAAGGCAGCTTACAAACACGCTCTATCGTATCAATAGACGCAAAATCTCTGTCTATATTCTGATACATAAAGCCTATTCTGCTCATACCAGTATCAAGTGCGATATGAGCCTTTACCGTTACACTATCTCTTTGAGCATATTTAGAAAGTTCCTCAGCATATTCCTCAGAAAGTACCGCCTGAGAAATATTATTATCCGCAAGAACCTTTGCCAAATCCGCAGGAGTAAAGCCAAGAATTAAAATCGGAGATTTTATTCCATGCTCACGAAGCTGCATAGCTTCCTCGATATTAGAAACAGCAAATCTTTTTACACCAAGTCTTTCATATTCTCTCGCAAGAAAAATTGCACCATGGCCATAGCCATCTGCCTTAATGACGCACATAATCTCGCTTTCAGGAGAAACATGGTTTCTTATTTCATTATAATTATGTTCAATAGCGTCTAAATCTATCTTTGCCCAAGTTCTTCTCAAAAATGATTTCATCGAGCCAACCTCTGTCCATAAAATATTATTAAAGTAACCTTTATTTTACCGCAATGAATATATATTGTCAAGCAAGAGCTTATTTTATAATATCAAGTATTTTGTTTAGATTTTACTATTATTTTACAATTATTAGATAGACTTATAATACATTTATATATTAAGATATTATACAAAGGGGGTGAAACAAAGTTTGAAACGATTTAGAATACCGCCACATATTTGGGTCAAATATTCTATTGCTATTTTTATAGCAGCTGTAGCTGTATTAATTATAGCTTTTGCTTGCTATGAAAGTGGCAGTTACTCTGATGGAACTATAATATTTTTAACAGTAGTCGCATTAATTTTAATGATTTTATTTTTAATAGGTGACATATTATTTTGGCGTTGTCCCCGATGCGGTGCACCACTAAAGCGTCCAATTATGCGTAATACTGTAAAAAGCTGTTATTATTGCGGAGCGAAATTTGAAAATTTAAAGCTTGTAAAAAAAGAGAAAGAGGACTTATGAAAAAGATAATTACTATATTTCTTTCAACTTTAATAGTGATATTGCCACTATTAAATACAGTTGTTAAAGCATCAGAAACAGATGCAATTACAAATACTAATGGCATTGAATACATCTTATCTGAAAATGGAAAAAGAAGTTTATATACGATAAATGATGTAGATTCTGTAATGGATGAACTTAATCAAGCAACAATATCTAAAGATGAAATTCGTATAAAAGAACTAGAACAAGAATTATCTGATATGTCTGTTGATGAAATTTCTTATAAAGATATGTTAGAACTAACTGGAAATGATATTCCCAATCAAAAAAGCATAGTAATGAATCAAGATAATATTATTTTTAACAAAGTACAAGCTTCTATGTCTGTTGATGGTGAATCTGTTAAATTTATGAGAATATATGCACGCCCTCAACCTGGTGCATATATGTACCATGAAGGGGTTGCAAGTAAAAATATTACTACAAATCATACTGCACAAGCTATAGATTTTATAAGAATCTTAGGTGAATTTGCATTAGGATTCACAGACTTTGGAACAATAATAAGTGTTTACAATGCATTAAAGGATTGCATTACTACTCTTAAACCATCTTCTAATATAACAAGGATTAATGCAGATTATGTTTACACTTGTGCAGAAAATACTGTTTTTATATATTACTATAATGAACGAATAGGCACATGGACTCAAATAGCAAATTCATCAAACTTAGCTTACTCTGTAACAGCAATAGTAAAAAATGTTTATGTAAATGGTAATAATACATTACCAAAACATACTTCTATAGACTATAATGGTAGTCTCAAACATGATAAATATAATGTTGCTGTTTATTTATATCGAAATAGATTTGATAGTGATATTTTAACAAGAACTCAATTTGAAACTTTTGATATTACTGGTGTAAGTGGTTCGCAAAATCCTTATGTTAAACTACCTATGTTACAACCTGAAATACCAGCACTTTGTAGATAAAATATAAAAAATCCCGAGGAATTTTACCACCTCGGGATTTTTTATATTAAAGACTATACATTACTTCTTAGTAACATGGTTAATAACATCTTGATTGAAGTATTATCATCCACACCTAAAAAGCATATGGACAAAAAGCACATTTTATGCAATTATTGGAACTACTATAAATTATTAGTAACCATTATAAATTGTAACAAAAGGCTTGATTATTACTTATTAAGTCCTTCGTAAACAGCAACAGCACAAGCAACAGTAGCACCAACCATTGGGTTGTTACCCATACCGATAAGTCCCATCATCTCAACATGAGCAGGAACTGATGAAGAACCAGCAAACTGAGCATCACCGTGCATACGGCCCATAGAGTCTGTAAGACCATAGGAAGCAGGACCTGCACCCATATTATCTGGGTGAAGTGTACGACCTGTGCCGCCACCTGATGCAACAGAGAAATACTTCTTGCCGTTTTCAAGAGCCCACTTCTTATATGTACCTGCAACAAGGTGCTGGAAACGAGTTGGGTTAGTTGAGTTACCTGTGATAGAAACATCAACGCCCTCGTGAGCCATAATTGCAACGCCTTCACGAACATCGTCTGCACCATAGCAACGAACAGCAGCTCTTTCGCCTTCAGAGAAAGCTCTCTCCTCAACGATATTAAGCTCGCCTGTGAAGTAGTCATACTGAGTCTTTACATATGTAAAGCCGTTGATTCTGGAAATAATATAAGCAGCGTCCTTACCAAGACCGTTAAGGATAACCTTAAGAGGTTCTTTACGAGCCTTGTTAGCTGTTCTTGCGATACCGATAGCACCCTCAGCAGCGGCGAAAGATTCGTGACCTGCAAGGAATGCGAAGCATTTTGTCTTATCTTCGAGGAGCATAGCACCAAGATTACCGTGGCCTAAGCCAACCTTTCTCTGTTCTGCAACAGAGCCAGGAATACAGAAAGCTTCAAGACCGATACCGATAGCTGCAGCAGCCTCAGAAGCGGACTTAACGCCTTTCTTAATAGCAACAGCACAGCCGAGAGTATAAGCCCAGCCTGCGTTTTCAAAAGCGATTGGCTGAACGCCCTTAACGATAGAGTAGGCGTCAACACCCTTGCTAAGACATAGCTCACGAGCCTCTTCAAGACTAGCAATGCCATACTCAGCGAGACATTTTTCTATTTTGGCAATTCTTCTTTCCTTGCCTTCAAATTTTACATCGTTTGCCATAAAAGCCTGTCCTCCTTAGTCTTGATTATTCTTCACGTGGGTCGATATACTTAGCAGCGCCATCAAAACGACCGTATTGACCGATGTTGTTCTTGTATGCTTCATCAGGGGATACGCCGTGTCTGATGTCTTCGAGCATTTTGCCGAGCTTAACGAACTGATAGCCGATAACCTCGTTATTCTCATCAAGAGCTGTCTTAAGAACATAGCCTTCTGCCATTTCCATATAACGAACGCCCTTAGCCTTTGTGCTATACATAGTACCAACCTGTGAGCGGAGACCCTTACCAAGGTCCTCAAGACCTGCACCTATTGGAAGACCGTTTTCGGAGAAAGCTGTCTGGCTTCTGCCGTATACGAGCTGCTCGAAGATGTTCTTCATAGCAGTGTTGATAGCATCACAAACGAGGTCTGTGTTAAGACATTCGAGAAGAGTCTTGCCTGGGAGAATTTCAGCAGCCATAGCAGCAGAATGAGTCATACCAGAGCAACCGATTGTTTCTACAAGAGCTTCCTCTACGATACCCTCTTTTACATTGAGGGTAAGCTTACATGCACCCTGCTGAGGTGCACACCAGCCGATACCGTGTGAAAGACCGGAGATGTCGGTAATTTGTGTGGACTTAACCCACTTGCCTTCTTCAGGGATTGGGGCAGGACCGTGGTGAGGTCCTTTTGTTACGATACACATGTTTTCAACTTCATGTGAATAATTCATATGCGTTACTCCTTTCAGATGATAATTGTATGTTGCATACGGTTTTATTATAACATTTTATAGAAAATAAGCAAGCATTTTGTTGAAAATTGAGGTATAGAGATTGTTATGTTCTTGAAAAAATGTTAAAGTAAAAATGGTTTTATGTAACTAACTGTAATATATTTTTATACTTTTTAAGTTTTCATAATGTATTTTTGCGGAGGGCATATGTTTTTTAATAGCATATATATTTATAAGGAATTATAGGTTTATAGTATGTTTTGCGATATAAAGCAAATTTAACAGTAAGAAAAGCTTAAATTTTTATAAAATGCATATTGACTTTTTTCTTTGACGATTTAATATTTGAGTAAAATATTTATTTGCATTTGTTAATGAATATTTTAATTTCACAAAAGAATATAAATAAAGCAACACATTTAATTAAGGAGGAATTTTTTATGAGAAAAAGAGTTATAGCATTATTCGCAGTCCTTTTAGTTTCGACAGTAGCTTCAGCAGGAATTATAACCATATTGGCTACAAATGATAAAAATAGTACATATAATGAAAGAGCAACAAAAGATACTTCCATAGTTTCGCAGGCAGAAAGCTCAAAAACAAATGATTTTAACTATACACAGGCTTGAGTGAAGTTTCAAATTCTAATGAAGCCAAGAGGATTATTATAAAGGAAATTCCAGTTGAAAAGTTAACTCCTGAAACAAAGCAAGATTACTATCATAAAATGCTTAATGCGGTTTATAAGGTAAGCTGATGGTTTATAATGAGATTTGTTGATATGGAAAGTTTACATATATAGGTGGGCAAAATTTACTCTGTAAAGTCTATATATAGTGTGCGAAAATAAATTTTAAAAAATCCGAAAAAATGTGTTGACATTTGGGAGCGGTTATGATATTATAAA